>Ga0315906_10001068_pt1 | contig 41564 bp, 29 predicted proteins | sample LakEriMetagenome_4_FD_203526 | JGI IMG/M metagenome (GOLD analysis project Ga0315906, IMG submission 203526) | Freshwater fungal communities from buoy surface, Lake Erie, Ohio, United States - Buoy 2 MA122 | ecosystem: Environmental > Aquatic > Freshwater > Lake > Lake biofilm | place: USA...
CAATCCCATTGCGGTAACCGTACCAGGAGCTACGCAAGTAACGGGCACGCTGGTGTGCAATGGCAATCCGGTAACAAATGGGTATGTAGTAGCAAACGGCCAAGTGCATTTTGCAAATGCGGCAGGCCAGTTCTCATTTTCGACCTGCGGTAGTGGCATCATGCTGTATCCGTATGCGACCAACCCTTTTACAGCAGGCACGCCTGTGCAAATACCCGCGAATGGTATCATGAATAATGTAACAGTTTGCAATGGAGGAGGCGGTGGTGGAACAGGCACAGTAACGGACATCGATGGCAACATCTACAACACGGTGCAGATAGGCACGCAGGAGTGGATGCAAGAGAACCTGAAAACCACCAAATACAAAAATGGCGATGTGATACCCAACCCAACAGGTGATTGGTCCAACTTGACCACAGGAGCCTGGGCGTACTACAACGACAGCAGCCAGTACAACAACATTTATGGCAAGTTGTACAACTGGTATGCAGTGGCCGATACCAGGGGTGTATGCCCTACGGGCTGGCATGTGCCAACGGACAGCGAATGGAATGTATTGGTGAAACAGCTCGACCCGCAGGCGGATACAATTAATACAAATAGCTCAATACAAAGCCAAATTGCTGGTGGCTTTATGAAGGAGGTGGGTGATTTACAATCGGGCACCGGGCTGTGGGAGACTCCCAACCAAGGGGCCACCAACAGCAGTGGGTTCACAGGTTTGCCAGGCGGTTACCGCGGTTACGGCACTATTGGCAACCGCGGCTGGTGGTGGAGTGCTTCAGAGTACGATACCGCCAACGCCTGGGTCCGGAGCCTCCATTACTTTGATGCGGATGTGTACCGTGGCAACCGCAATAAGCAGGTCGGCTTCTCTGTTCGGTGTCTCAGGGATTAGGGGGGAGTAAGTGACAAGTGACATGTGACAAGCGCTGCCCTGAGTTTATCGAAGGGTGGAAAGTGCTGCCCTGAGCTTGTCCGACAGCTATCGGACGAAGTGTCGAAGGGCCGCCCCAAGGCGAAAATAATTTAGAAAAAATTGAGGTGAAATTTTTAATCGAAATTAAACGATTAAGTTGACCTGGCTTTTTATGGTATTAAGAAAGTTCGGGGGAGCTACGCTCACTTGCCCTGAGCTTATCCGATAGCTATCGGACGAAGTGTCGAAGGGCCGCCCCGAGGCGAAAATAATTTTGAAAAGGGAGGTTGCAAATTTTCGATTCAAATTAAACGCTTAAGTAGTAGCAATTGCAGTTAATTAATTTTTGGGAACTACGTTCCCCGCCCCATGGCGAAAATAATTTTCTAAAAACACAGCCAAAAGTTTTCGATTGAACTTAAACGTTTAATTTATTTAATACATGACCAAAGCCCTGGTCATGGAAATTCACCAACGCTGGCAGAGTAAGCGCAGCACATTTGCCCTGGGTTTATCGAAGGGTGGCAAGTGACAAGTGACAAGTTGAGTGTGGGAATTGTCCCCGAAGTAGAGCTTCGCACACTTCTGGGTTCAATCGTCAACCCTTAGGTAAAATCAGAGCAAGTCGTACGTCATCAATCGCCCATCGTCCATCGTACGTCGTCAATCCACTTCATACTCCAACTTCACGGTAATGTTCGCCGTTTTGCGTTTGGAGGTAGTATTGAAGGACCCGCCCCACGAAAAATCCTCGGCCGAGTTTTGAGCCACGATTTGGAACACACCCATACTGGCATTTTTCAATGAACCTATCGAACTACCCGCATTCACAGCAATGCGTTCGGCTCGTTCATTCGCATCTTTAGTGGCCTGGGCAATCATCTCAATTTTCAACTCAGAAAGCTTCGTATAATAATATTGGGGCTCTTGCGAATAAAACTCCACACCCGAGTTGATGAGTTCACTTACTTGGCGAGAAATGTCCTCTATTTCGTCTACTTCCTTTGATTCTATGGTAACTGTTTGATCCAAAAGATAACCCGAAAACCGTTGCTCCTTCACATTCATGTTGGTGTCGTAAATGGTTTCGAACTCTTTGTTGATTCCAACGGCAGAGAAGACAATGTTTCCGTCGGAGATGCCTTTTGATTTGAGGTATTTGCGAATGATTTCGCGGTCTTTATCCAATTCGGCATAAGCGTCCTTTAAAACAGGGCTCCGCTTGCTGAAATTCCCACTCCATACAATCAAATCCGATACAAAGTCTTTTGTTCCTAGTCCGGTTACGGAAATTGTATTGGATGATTTGTTCCTGTTTTGAAACGCATTTCCCAATACCATTGCTGTGATGATAACCGATAATCCGATGATGAAAGCGTTCAAATAGGATTTCATAAATAAGTGTTTTGGTGATGAAAATAGCAGGAGATTAGGTCAAGAGATATGATATTCGTCACTCGCTTTTTTTACGCTTAAGCATCTGGTAGTCGAGATAGTAAACCATTTTCAAGGAGAGGCTGTTGGTTTGAGGATCTTCCAATACCCGTTGTAGGTTGGAGCCGTAGGGCCTGAACACGGTAAGTCCGCTCAGTTCGTTTTCAATGATGTTCTTGTAAACTACCGACAGGGTGCTTCCTGGAGCAAACATCCACGAGAAAACGAAATCGACATTGAAAATATTGTAGTCGAAGTTGTTGTTTTTCGGATAATCGGGATTAGTTACAAGCGAACCGTCATCCAAGAGGGTCAGGTAGCCACTGTGTTTTGCATATGACCGATAGTGTCTGGCGTTTACAGAAAGCAACATATCCTTGGAAAAGGAGTAAGATCCCGTTAACTGTACGGCTTGGGTGGTGAGGTTTCGAAGGCCGTAAATGATTTCTCCTGTATCGTCCACATCGGAGAATCCCACATTTTTCGGGTTGTTATCCACTTTGATGTTCAACTTCAGATTAGACCTTCGCGAAAGGCGTAAACGGAATGTGGTGGAGGTGGTGTAGCCCCAACCCTGATAGATTTCGGTATTGGAAAAAAGATAAGTCCGCTGGTCAACTGCTAAGGTTTTCCGGTAGTCGGTGCTGAAGCCCAAATCAGCCGATGCATAGCGAATACCTTTTTGGAATCGGCCAGGCAAGCGAGGTTCAAAGTAATCGTAGAAGTCGCCGGGGGTGAATGAAAACCCTCCGAAAAATGTGAGGTAGCTTGTCAGCGTGGTAAACGATTCGGCCTCGATGTAGTTCGAAACCACTCTGCCTGTACCATACTGCGTGGATAGGTTGTAGCTGATTTCGTTATAGCTGCTCCTGATTTTCCCTACGGGTTCAACAATCTTGTATTCCAAGCTGAATTCGTTGGAGGAGGTTTGGTTGATGGTTTGATATCCCAAGTCTCCCGCTTGATAGCGATTATCGAAAACCAATCGCTCAAAATCGATGTCAAACTTGCCCCAATCATATTCGGTAAACAACCGGTAGGCATAGCCCGTTTCGTCTTTGGTTCCACCTTCTTCACTCGGCAGTTGTGTGCGGTAACTGAGTCCGCCACTCAGGCCAACAGAATAAGTGTTTTCGCGGTTGCTCAAGGTGAATCCTGTTGTTGTAACATTGGCATCTGAAAAAGTACCCTCTCTAAGCACATTGGTGTTGTAGAGATATACCTCCGAATTGTTTTTCAGGTCTTGATCGAGCACAACGGCGTTGTAGTTGGTCAAGGGTTCGGTTAGCAATCTGCGTTTGTTACCGTTGGCATCTTTTGCCGTGGCGTACATGTTGTCGGTAACGGCATTGAAAACACCAATGCCCAAGCCCTCACCGGTTCTTCCCGAGAACCGGGTGGCGTTTAACAGTTTTACTACGGATGGATTCTCCACCAGCTCTTCTCCCTCCGACAATTCATTTTCCACATCGAAAAAACGACTTGGTGTTTTTCCAATGCGCCGCGAATAAAATTGGTTGTTTTTACTGAAGAGGTCGGCGCCCTCCTTGAAAAAGGGCCGGTTTTCATCGTAGGTGTCTTCGCGATAACTCAGGTTTTTTATTTTATTGTCGGATTGCACTTGGCCGAAGTCGGGCAGCAAAGTCATATCGATGGTAAACCGCTCATCGATTCCGTATTTGATATCCGCGCCAGCGTTGTATTGAAAACCTTTCTGGTAATCGATATTGCCATTAACATCACTCACCAGTGGAACTGATTCGGCATAAGCCGATACATAAGGAGTCATCGACAAACGCAAAGGAGGATCTATGTTTTCCAAACCGGTCAGGTGGCCCCAATATACCAACGGATTGTTTGCATCCGGGGGTACTGCAGACCACATGTCCAATTCACGATATCTGCGAATGGAGCGGTTTACTTGCAAAGCCCATTGTTGTATGTCATTTGCAGGAAATCGAAAGGCGCTATATGGAATTTTCATCTCCACATACCATCCTTTTTCATCCTTTGAAACAGCACTCTCCCAAACGGCATCGAAAGTGTAATCGTAATACTTCTCATCGAACTGTACGCCTGCAGCTGTAACGCCGAAAACATAGCTGTCTTGATGCTTGCCATATGGATCTATAGCTATTCGGAAGTAATCGGCATTCACATTGAAAAAGTCGCGAGGACTGAATTCGGCCAAAATCGAGTCTGCTGTTGAATCAAAAAGCTCTGCCATTACATAAAGCGCCTTGTTGTCGTATGCGATTCGAACCGCCGATGTTTGTCTTGCAGGTTGACCATGGTCTGGGACGAACTGTTTCAAATCAGAAATAACGGGTAAGGCTTTCCAAACCGAATCATCGACTCTGCCATCTATTTTCGGGCTGTTGCCGATTCTCACCGCTTGATACGAGGGTACCAGAGGCGTATTCGTGCCCTGGGCGAAAATAGAAAAGGGGTCAAGCAGCGCCAAAAAGAGGGCAACACCGATATGTCGAATTGAAATCATTTGTTAAAAATCGGAACGAAAAAAATGGTTGGCATAAACCTCAGGCAGTAAGCTTCCAAAGTTTAGTGATACAAGCGAGATGGTTGTCTCCGATCAATTGCTCTCCAATACTTGGAACAACTCATCCAGCTTCGGAGTAAGAATCACCTCGATACGCCTGTTTTTCTTGCGCGCATCTGCCGAGTTGCCATTGTCGAGAGGCATGTATTCTCCACGCCCTGCTGGAGTCAATCGCACGGGTGCTACGCCTTTGTTTTTTTCCAAGATGCGTACCACGGAGGTGGCTCGCAACACACTCAAATCCCAATTGTCTTTGATGGCCGAGCCTTTCATAGGCACATTGTCGGTGTGGCCTTCAATGAGCACATTGATTTCGGTGTTCTTGGCTAATACATTTCCTAATTCTTTCAAGGCCTCTTCGCCTTTAGGATCCACAATGGTTGAACCGGATGCGAACAATAAGCGCTCTTCGAGGGACACATACACTTTGCCGTTCTTTTGTTCAACCGTCAATCCTTGGCCTTCAAAACCGAGGAGGGCCTTGCTTACGGTTTCCTTTAGCGCCCTCACGGCACTGTCTTTACTATCTAAAATTTGTTGCAGTTCTGCCACCCTTGCTTCGCGAAGTTTCAGCTGAGCGCTTGTTTCGTTGAGTTCTCTTTCGCGAGCAGCCAAGGCATCTTCTTTTTTCTGAAGCTCTTCTTGAGTTTCATTCAGCTGGCTGATGAGTTTGCGGTTCTCACTTTGTCCGCTCGCCAACATTTTCTCGTTGTTTTTGGAAAGCTTGTCGTAAGAATCGGAGAGTTCGTTGTAGAGCTTGGTCAACCTTCGCGTGCCTTCGCCCATCGAGGTGGTATCGTTTTTCAGATATTTGTTCTGCTGTTCGAACTCCTTGTTGGAGGTCTCCAACTCCGTTATGCGTGTGTTTGCCGCCAGCATATCGGCTTTAAGCTTGGTATTTTCCTCGTCGCATCGAAGCTTGCTGGTTTTCATTTCATCAAACATCCTAGAAGGGACGCAGGAAGAGAGTAACGCTATTGCCAAAATGGCGAACAGGGGTTTTGGGTATTTCATGCTTTTCCTTGGTTCTAACAAGTATCCAAGTTCCATAATTCAATGGGTTGTGCAGGTCAAGGAACATTCTACTTTTCAACAACACACTATTTGTAAAAAGAAAGGCGTTTTCAGGAAACCGATTGCACTCGTTTTCGTATCCAAGTACATTGATATTCGTCAAACTGCAAACTCATGGCCTACTTAAGCACACACTGGTTTACGGAGAAACACATTGATTTTGAATACAAAAAGTACCAGCTGCTGGGATACCTCCAACAAGTGGAAGAGCAATTCAGGGTAACCAGAATATACCCATGTTTGTCTGATTTAATCAACCATTACCGCAATGCGGTATCCATCCGCGACAGCAAGCGCTTTCTTTCGGAAGCCTTTACTGAGCAGTTGAAGGGCGCCGATTTTACTTCGATGAAGCTGGTATATGAGCAAGTGGTGGCCGATGACGAGGTGATGTCGGAGGTGGAGCAGATTGTTGCCTATTCTATACCAATGTTCGAGAAATACATCCGCGAAGGCCGAACCATTTATGAGTTCATTGAATCTCGAATGAACCTGACGCCTGTGGGCATTGTTCCGCTGCAAACTGGAGAAGGCTATCTATTGCTACGGCCCTCATCAGTCTCGGGCACCAATGTATACCAATATCAAATCACATTGTTTGAGGGACCCCAGGAGCGGTATCGCGGAGTCCACACCCATTACCTCTGCTCTTATCAACCCTCTCCGGCGTCAACATTTGAAAACATCAAATCGGACTTGATCCGCCAAAGGGCCGATTTCCCAAACCCTGCCATATATGCCGTTGAGGCGGAATTGGAGCTACCGGTTGATGAAGCGCTGCTACCTGTGGCCAAGCGGACGCTGGTGCGATACATTTCAGCAGGTCGAGGAGCCTGCTAACCATTCGGCTTTTCATTATTTTCACACGCCATACAACAGGATGGGCTTCCGGGTTGTTTAATCCGGAACATCCCTTTGCCATTGAGAACCTTCCCAGCCATATCCCTTGTTGCCATGCTGCTTTTGATGGGAGCTGGATACGCTCGTGCACAAGTCTCACAGGATCGCATCAAAACCATCTCTACCAAGTCTGATACGCTCCAAATCGATACGCTGAGCATTGTTCCCGGTACGCTTAGGCTGTTCATGCTTGATGGAGCCGCTTTCGCGGATTCCGCTGCCTTTGTTTTCGATCCAGCCTCCGCTACCATCATTTTCAAAAGAAGCGGCACCAATATTTTACCCGATTCGCTTCGGGCTGATTATAGGACATTCCCGTTGTTGTTCACCAAGCGTTGGACCAACAGGGTGAAAAGCATCATCGATGAAACATTCCAAGGCCAATACAATCCTTTCACATATCCTGGACCTGAAGGCAATGCCGATCCTTTGCGTATGGAGGGCTTGCAGCGATCGGGAAATATCACCAGGGGAATCACTTTTGGTAACAATCAAGATGCTGTCGTGAACTCCGCATTCAATTTACAATTGTCGGGGAAGTTGGGCGACGACATTGAAGTTTTGGCCGCAATTACGGACAACAACATCCCGGTTCAACCGGAAGGCAATACGCAACAGATTCAAGATTTCGACAAGGTTTTCATACAGTTGTCAAAGAACAAGAGCAAATTGGTTGCAGGGGATTTCGAGCTACGCAGGCCTGATAGCTATTTCATGAATCTCTTCAAAAAAGGTCAAGGTGGAATTTTCACCACCGAGTACCCTTCCGGATTCGATAACGGCTCGGTGATGCGAACAACGGTTAGCGGTGCCATCTCAAAAGGGAAATATGCTCGTAAGGCATTCAATGGAATTGAGGGCAACCTGGGTCCTTACAAGCTCACAGGTGCCGATGAAGAACCTTTTATCATCATTCTTTCCGGATCGGAAAAAGTGTTTATCGACGGGAAATTGCTCGTACGAGGTGAATCGAACGACTATGTGATCGACTACAATACGGCTGAGGTGCGTTTCACCCCACGACAGCCCATTACCAAAGACAAGCGGATTGTGGTCGAGTTCCAATACTCTGACAAGAATTATGCCCGCACCATGTTTTTTATAAATCAGGAGTACGAGGATTCGAGGTGGAAAGTAAAGGCGAATGTTTTTTCGGAGCAGGATTCCAAAAACCAGCCGCTGCTTCAAGACCTCGACAACCAGCAGAAAGCGATTCTTGCCTCAGTGGGCGACAGCATCGCCAATGCTTTTTATCCGAGCATCGACAGTGTGGCATTTAGTGCGAACGAAGTCTTGTATGAAAAAATAGATTCTTCCGGCTATGTCTTCTATCGCTACTCGACCGATTCCACCAAGACGCTTTACCGTCTCGGCTTTTCTATTGTAGGCAAAAACAAAGGAAATTATGAACCATTGCTTTCCAGCGCAAACGGACGCGTGTTCCGGTGGATAGAGCCAGTCAATGGGATTCCGCAAGGGTCTTATGAGCCTGTGAGACTTTTGGTGTCTCCAAAGAAGCAACAGCTGTTCACTTTTGGCACCGATTACAAGACAGCCAGAGGACGGTTTTTTTTAGAAGGAGCCATGTCTAAAAACGATATCAACCTGTTTTCTGAATTTGATAAGTCGGATGATACAGGCTTAGCCATAGCAGGAGGGATGGAACAATATTTTCCCTTATCGGTAGATACGGTTTCGGGTTGGCGGCTACTGACCGATTTGCGCTTTGAGCATGTGAACAGTTTATTCAAACCACTCGAGCAGTACAGGGGAGTGGAATTCACCAGGGATTGGAACTTGAACACCAATGCGGTCCAGTCAGACGAGTTGGCATTGAGTGCGGGTGTTCGTTTCGTAAAAATGTCGCAGTCGCTGGGATATAAGTTTAGAACCTTTCAGGGAGCCGAAGATTATGCAGGCTATATGAACCAGCTCGACATTCGATTGACGCAGGGCAAGTACGCATTTTCCACCGATGCTAGCTGGTTGTTGAGCAACAGCAGGGCTCAGGAAACCTCGTTCATCCGTTCAAATTCTGAAGCTTCGCGCACCTTCGGCAAATGGAGAGGAGGATTTCGCTATGAACAGGAGCAAAATCTCCGTTATTCCCCCGGTGGCGATACACTCACAGCAGATAGCAGATCGTTCGATACATTCAAGGCGTTTGCAACCTCTCCCGACAGTGGTTCATTCCAATATAAGATGGATGTTTCGCGTCGATACGACCGTGCCGCAAAGGAAAACAGCATGCGTGAGGCCGCTATTGCGGATGAGGTTACAGCAAGCGCCTCCTTCACGGGTAAAGAGGGTGGCAACCTCGTCATATCATCCCTCTTTCGCAATTTGATGATTTCCGACACGCTTTTGTCGGCTCAAGCCCCAGAAGAAACCTTTATCAACCGTATTGAATACACGGGTTCTTTTTACAATGGTGCCGTGGCATTGAACGCTTTTTATGAGGCGGGATCCGGTCAGGAACTCAAAAAGGAATATGCCTTTTTGGAAGTGGCTCCCGGCACCGGGGTGTATGCTTACGGTGGCGATTACAACGGTAATGGTGTTAAGGATTTGGATGAGTTTGAAGTTTCGGCTTTCACCGACCAAGCCAACTATGTGAAGATTTTTCTTCCCACCAATACTTATGTGCGAACCCGCAACAACCAATTCAGCCAATCACTTTCCATCAACCCCGCAGCCTGGTATGCAAACAAAACCGGCAAGGGCGCATTCATCAGCAGGTTTGCAAATCAAACATCGTTCAAGGCCGAGAACAAATTGCTGGAGGATGATGTATGGAAAGCGCTCAATCCTTTCGAAGGCCGCATAAGCGATTCGGTACTCGTCTCAACCGGTAGGTCGTTTCGATCCACTTTGTACTTCAACCGCAGCGGCTCGGTTTTCGGGGCCGATATCACCCACTCCGATAATCGCAACAAATCCATTCTCACCAGCGGATACGAATCCAGAAGATTGTTAAACAACACCATCAATACAAGGTGGAATATCACCAAGGTGTACATGCTCCAGTTGATGGCGGAGCAAGGCTTGAAAACAAGCATTTCGGAATTTTTCCCGGCAAGGGACTACCGTATCTCATCACTATCTGCGGAACCCCGATTTTCCATTCAAACCAATGTTGATTTCAGAATCAGCTTATCCTACAAATACCAGGAACGAGAGAATGTGGATGGACAGCTATCGGGATTCAATACGGGAACGGCGGAGCTCAGATATGCTCCGGTTACCAAAGGGGTTTATTCGGCCCGATTCAGCATCATTGGAATCACCTACAATGCACCCGAGAACACGCCTATCGCTTATGAAATGTTGGAAGGGTTGAGACCTGGCACCAACCTGACTTGGAATGTGGGCGTACAAAGAAACCTTTCGAAAACAATACAGTTAAGCGTCAACTACGAGGGCAGAAAACCGGAAGGCATAAAAACGGTACATACTGGAACCATGCAGGCCCGCGCCTTTTTCTGAAAAATCACTTGAGTTCAATAGCGGTGCTTCCAACCATGTGGCCATCGATGTACACCTCAATGGTGTATTTGCCTTTCACATAAGCCGAACCCTTGTTCCAATGGACACATACCGATGTTGTTTCGTTGTTGTATTCGAAACTTTCCATTGCCGTGTACAAGGTGGGTTGGTTTTTGTACATGAAAGTCTCGGAATTCATAGACATCACTGCATTGTCGGGGCTTAAAACACGGATATAGGCGTCTTTGGTTCCGCTGTCGGCGACATAGTTCTCAAGCAGCGTAAAACAAGTTCGGATGCCATCTGCCGCACCGGCGCGAGCGGTTTCGGTTTCTTTGCCACTGGTTTTATATTTCACTCCAGCGGCTTTGAGATCCACGGCCTTCAGTATGGAGCCTGCTGCAACCTTGTTCGACAATCGGGCGTTTTCCTGGTTGAGCGACTGAATACGCGTTCTTTCCGAAACCAACGAGCTGTTGAGCGAGGAATTTAAGGCCGACAAGGTGGCGTTTTCCGTCTTGAGGGTATCCAGCTGAGCGAGGAAGTTTTGATTGAGCTGTTTCAAACGCTCCATCTCCCGCTTTGCTTTTTCCAATTGTGCCGCATCGCCAGAGCTGATCAATCTCTGGATTTCATCCATTTTCGCCTTGATCTCATTCTCCCGGTCAACTAGTCTTCCTTGAAGATCCAGATTCTCGCGATTGGCTTTTTCTAGAATGTCTTTGAGTTTGTTGAGTTCACTCTCCAACGAATCTTTTTCAGAAAGGGTGGTGGTGAGCTGGCTGCTTACTTCTTCCAAATGGGTCTTTTTCTCGAAAAATTGCCAAAGCAACAAACCGTTAACCCCAAGTAAAACGGAAATGACCATAATCACAATCATCCGTTTTGACCGCTGTTCTTTACGCTCGAATTCGCTGAATGGCAGGTTTTTATCTTCCATATATAAGCCGGAATGCCTTTAAAAAAGCGTAGCGAAGGTACTACTTTAGGTAACGCCACACAATAGGTTAGGAAACGGAGAGGTTTAACGGCCTTGACAGCTCTATTTTTGGTCCATTTTCAAATGATACAATCCTATTGGCAAGATCTTCTACATGTTTTTTTTCCGGATGCGTGCGCTGCTTGTCACCAAGGATTGCTGCATGGGGAGCATGTTATCTGTACCGATTGTCACCTGGAGTTACCCCGCACGGGATTTCACAAACGAAGTCCGAACCCGCTGGAAAATCAACTGGTCCCACTTGCTCCCATCGAAGCGGCAACGGCGCTTTGGTATTTTAACAAAGGTGCCCGTGTTCAGCGGCTTATTCACGGATTGAAATACCATGGCGAAACTAGAAACGGATTGCTCGCAGGCCGAATGTTGGGGCGAGAATTATCTACATCGCCTCGCTTCCACGGATTGCACGGTATCATCCCGGTACCATTGCATGCATCTAAGTTGCGCAAGCGAGGCTACAATCAGTGCGATTTTTTTGCACAGGGCATTTCAGAATCGTTGCAAATCCCTGTAATGAACAACAGCTTGATGAGGCGCTCACACAGCACCTCGCAAACCATTCGAAGGAGATTCGAACGGCACGCTGGTGTAGAGCATGCCTTCGGGGTGCTTGATATCGGCCCCGGGCATTATCTATTGGTGGATGATGTGGTAACCACCGGAGCCACTTTGGTGGCTTGTTCAACAGCGTTGACTTCGGTTGCAAATGTGCGGGTGAGTGTAGCCACCATGGCTTATGCAAGGCGCTAATGGTTACTTTTGTGATTCCAATCAATGTCATAGGCCTTGGCAGAGCAAATCATCATTTCCAACAATGCCCTATCACGCGAACAGCGGTATGTTGAATTGTTGCCCCAAATCAAGTCTTTGTTGTCGGGCGAAACCGACCTGATTGCCAATTTGGCCAACCTGGCTGCTGCATTAAAAGAGTCGATGGGGTTTTTTTGGGTTGGATTTTACCTGATCAAAGGGGAGGAGCTGGTTTTGGGTCCTTTTCAGGGACCCGTTGCCTGTACTAGGATTGGAAAAGGGAAAGGGGTTTGTGGAACAGCATGGATGAAAGGTAGTACCATAATTGTGGAAGATGTTGATCTTTTCCCCGGACACATCGCATGCAGCTCCAGCTCGCGGTCAGAAATAGTGGTACCCGCATTTCGAAACGGAGAAGTCTTTTTGGTTTTGGATGTAGACAGTGTCCACTTGTCCGATTTCAATGCCGTAGATGAAAAGTATCTCGGTGAAATAATCAAATTGATAGAAGTCCTTTGAAGATGCGGATAACATATCTCGTTTGCGTGTGGTTGTTTTTGTATGGTTGTGCCAACAAAGTGGCTCCAACTGGTGGATTGAAAGATGAAACTCCTCCCAAAGAGGTTTCTACGGAGCCGGCGCAAGGAACCACCTTGTTTTCGGGGGATAAGATTTCCATTCAATTCGATGAGTACATACAAATGAAAGATGCATCGCGTCAAATTTTGGTATCTCCTCCTTTATCTACCAAACCCGTGATTACAGCCAGCGGTAAAACCGTGGTTGTTGAATTGGATTCGCTGAAGGATTCCACCACTTATGTGATTGGCTTTGGTAAGGCCATAGTGGATGTCAACGAGGGAAATGCATTGGATGGATATCGATTTGTATTCTCCACGGGATCCCAATTGGATTCACTTATGGTTAGCGGTCGTGCTGTAGAAATGGCCACCGGCAAACCGCTTGTTGATGCATGGGCCATGCTTCACGATTCGCGCACACCCGACACGCAGATGTGGGGCCAACTTCCCGAATACTATGCCAAATGTGATGCGAATGGTGATTTCAAAATTCAGAATGTGGCTAAAGGAGATTATCGTCTTGTTGTTTTACTTGATAAAAACGACAACTACCTGTTAGACGACAAGGAAGAATTGGCGGGCTTTCTCGATAAGGTTATTTCGCTACCCGACTCCAATAATCACCAGCTGTGGGCAGCCCCTCAACCCCCGGCCACTTTGAAGCTGATGAATGCTTTTTTTGTTCCACCAGCAACATTAATGACGGTCTTCAACGGAGATGCTTCCGGATTGGAATACACGGCAACCAGTGGGGTGTTGTCTGTGGCTACTACGGTTTATGATATCCAGGGCGACACAGTCCAAATCCATTTGAAAAGCAAGCCTGATTCTTTGCCAATGCAACTTGTTTGGAGCCATAAGGGCATCATCATGGATACGGCTCGATACGAGGCGCCAAGAGGCAGCAAAGCTGGAGTAAAAGCAGGATACAAGCTTACAATGGAATCAGACCAGGCTGCATCAAAGCCCATTTCCTTGCGCTCTGCGGTGCCTATCAAAAGTATTGATACAACACTCTTTTTATTAAAGCTCGATACCATTCAAATACCCCTGTTACCAATGGTATACTCCATGGATTCCTGTGCTATAACCTTGGAACGACCTGCCAACGAAGGATCGTACTCGTTATATCTCAAGAGTGGAGCCGTTACCGATATTTACCAACGGGCTTCCGACTCTATTTTGTTTTCATTTCAAATTCCTTCCATCAACTCCAAGGGAAGCATGGAGTTTGTGTTTGCTAAAACACCAACAGTGCCTTTCATTGTGGAACTGTTGGATGACAAAGCCCTTGTCATAGACCAATCCAAACAAACCAAAGGAGTATTTTCCATGCTAAATGCCGGAAAATACAGGATCCGTATTTTGCTCGATGAGAATGGTAATGGCAAATGGGATATAGGTGATGTTCGGAAAGGAATTCGTTCGGAAAGGTATGTACATCACCAAGCCGAAATTACGGTGAGAGCCAATTGGGAAGTGGAGGTTTTATTGGAGCCCCAAGCTCTGCTCGATGGTGAATAAAGGACCAGATTATCTGCGTGTTGCCTGTGCTGTGATTTTACGGGATAAGCATGTACTAGTTGTACAAAGGGGACTTCAAATGCGGCTATCCGGCAAGTGGGAGTTTCCAGGTGGAAAAATTGAGCAAGGAGAGTCTGTTGAAGATTGTATTGTTCGTGAAATTCACGAAGAGCTTTCCATGGACATTTCGGTTTTGGAACAATGGCCATCTGTTTTCCATGATTATGGCGATCAACAGATAGAACTTGTACCGTTACTTTGCTCCACCACCATGGAAAACCCTGTTTTGAAGGAGCATCAAGCGTTTGTTTGGGCTGATTTAGTGGTGGCTCTGAGGCTAGAATGGGCTGCCGCAGACATGCCTGTGAGGGATATGGCATTAAATCATCTAACAAGCGCCTAGTTTTCAAGCAATTCCGCAATTTGCTAAATGACCTCTAAATGACAATCCGAGGTTTTTTCTGAGCCCTTGTCTTCGTATTTTAGCGGTATGGAATAGTCTGGTTCCAAAACCCTTAATCATTCAATTTGTTACCTAAATAGGTCGTCTCTCAACTGATTATCATGAAAAAAATGTACACTCTCCTTTTTGTCCTATTGGCCCTTGTGCCGTTTGCATCTTTGGCACAAGATCCTCACGATCACCATAGCAAGTGTCTTGCCCACTACCTGTACGATCAGCAAATGGCCAATGATCCTCAATTCGCCGCCAATCAGGCTCAGTTGGAGCGTGAAACGGAAGCTTATGTAGCGGATTACATGGAGAGAAAATCACAGGGAGAGGCCAACCGAAATGCGGCGGTTTTGAGAGTTATACCTGTGGTATTCCATGTTATACACGAGGGTGGACCCGAAAACATTTCGAAGGCACAAATCCAAAATCAGATCGATTTACTCAATCTGGATTTCCGTCATATGAACGCCGATAGTGTAAATACCCCAGCACCATTTCTGGCTCTGGCGGCCGATGTGGAAGTTGAATTTCGTTTGGCCACAAAAGATCCCAATGGCAATTGTACCGATGGGATCGTTCGTTTAAACAGTCCGTTAACCAACAATGCGCGAGACAATGTCAAAGCGTTGAGCTATTGGCCAAGCAACAAATACTTGAATGTATGGGTGGTCAAGACCATTCAAAACTTGAGTGGATCCGCTGGAATCGTATTGGGATTTGCTCAGTTTCCGGGCGGTAATGCATCTACCGATGGCGTAGTTCTTCGTCATGATTACACAGGTGATATCGGAACAGCAGCAAACAACAACAACGCCGGTCGAACCGCCACACATGAAGTGGGTCATTGGCTCAACTTGCGTCACATTTGGGGCGATGCAACTTGTGGAAGCGATTTTGTATCCGATACTCCTACCCACTTTGGCGCCAACCAAAGCAATTGCCCCTCGTTCCCTAAAACTTCCAATTGCAGTGGAAACGGTGCCAACGGCGACATGTTTGTCAACTACATGGACTACACCAATGGAACTTGTCAGAACATGTTTTCTATTGGCCAAGCTGCGCGAATGAATGCTGCACTTAGTTCGTCTATCAGTGGAAGAAACAACCTTTGGACCACAACCAATCTTTTTGCAACAGGTACCAACGGCACAACCCCTGCTATTTGTGCGCCCATTGCTGCATTCGCCAATAATCTCAACTACATCTGCTCTGGCACAACCATCAATTTCACGGATGGCTCGTGGAATGGACCAGTTGACACTTATGCTTGGGATTTTCCCGGAGGTACGCCATCCACATCCAATTCCGCAACGCCTTCTATTCAATACAACACGCCAGGAACCTATGATGTAACCCTAACGGTTAGCAATTCTGTTGGAAGCAGCTCCACAACGCTAACAGGAACCGTGACGGTAGTTGATGCCATTGGTCAATATTCCATTCCTTACGCCGAAGGTTTTGAATCCGTTTTATTCCCTGGATCGGAATGGGTGGTTCAAAACGATGGAGGGAACACCTGGGTGGTATCAACTCAAGCAGCAAAAACAGGTTCCAAATCAGCCTTCTTGAACAACTACTCTGGCAACCTTGCCAACTCGATGGATGTATTTTATACGCCCACATACAACCTTACCAATGTAACTGGCGCCAATTTGACATTCTGGTTGGCCTTCGCCGCGCGCTCATCCACCAGTACAGATGTGCTTAAGGTATTTGCTTCCACCACCTGCGGACAGTTATGGAGCATACGATATAACAAGGTTGGAACTACCTTGAGCACGGCAGGCCTGATCACATCCAATTTTATTCCGAATGGAACCCAATGGAGGCAGGAAACCGTTAACATCTCCAGCTCCTCCTACAGCAATAAGCCCAATGTTCGATTCAAATTCGAATACACTCAAGCCAATGGCAACAACATGTATATCGACGACATCAACCTCTCGGGCACTGTTGGAATCGATGAAGCTTTGGAGCAGTCTCTAGGATTCAGTGTTTATCCCAATCCTACTGGAGCATCGGCTACCATCGACTTCCGTTTGGAGGATCGTAGTGATATAAGAATCGATGTATTGGATGCAGCAGGACGCGTTGTTAACCGCGTTGCGGAGTCATCCATGGATGCCGGCGAATACCAATTTGAGCTTCCCGCAAACCTTGCAGGAGGAGTTTATTCCGTGAGATTGGTAGTTGATGGATATGTAACATCTAGGAAAGTTGCAGTAGTGAAGTAAAAAAACTAAGACATGAACTATTTTAACAAATTGATTTTGGCTGTAGGTTGCACAGCCCTGGCTTATTCATCTTCTTTCTCTCAAGGTAATTTTCGCCCGTGCGCAACGGATGAAATGGTGCGAGCTGCCATGGAATCTGATCCGAATTATTCCGAAAACCGTCGCAAGTTGGAAGAGTTTACGGCTGAGTACATCAAGAGCCAACCTGAACAACGGAACGCGGGAACAGTTTTGTATGTCATACCGGTTGTTTTCCATGTGATACATAATTATGGACCAGAGAATATTTCCAAGGCGCAGATATTGGATGCAATGGAAATTTTCAACAAGAGCTTTCAAAAGCTTTATGCAGACAGCGTGTTGATAGCTACTCCATTCAAGCCACTCATAGCCGATTGTCAGATAGAATTTCGATTAGCGCAAAGGGATCCCAATGGAAATTGTACCGATGGAATCACACGCACGGTTTCGAGCCTAACCTACAGTGCAGGTGATAATGTGAAGGCGCTTGTAGCCTGGCCCAGCAACAAATACTTCAATATTTGGGTGGTGAACAATATTGCAAGCGGTGCAGCCGGATATGCATACTATCCAGGTATTAGCAGCGCCATCGATGGCGTGGTAATTCGTCACGATTATACCGGTAGTATTGGAACCAGCGATGGAAGTAACTATGCAGCGCGATCATTGGTTCACGAGGCAGGCCATTGGCTGAACCTTCCGCACACATGGGGAAGTACCAACAATCCGGGATTGGCAGCCAATTGTAGCGATGATGATTTGGTGCAGGACACGCCGAATACCATTGGTGTTGCAAACTTTAGTTGTGATACATCTCAAGTAACATGCGGCTCGCTCGATAATGTTCAAAACTACATGGATTACGCTAGTTGTCATTACATGTTCACAAATGGACAAAAGGCACGAATGCATGCTGCGTTGACTTCAAACATTGGACAACGAAACAACCTTCATTCCCTTATCAATCTGTTCGCCACGGGTACCAACAACGGATTTGTGTCAGCTCCCTGCGTCCCAGTAGCGGAATTTAGCAGTGTGAAGAAATATGTTTGCACAGGCACAAGCGTTACTTTCACCGATTTGTCCTGGAAAGCCGATGTGACCAGTTGGAGTTGGAGTTTTCCCGGGGGAACACCTTCCACATCTACAGACCAAAATCCGGTGGTGCAATACAACACCCCTGGTGTTTACGATGTAACTTTGACGGCATATACATCTGCTGGAAGCAATACCCGATTGCGTACGGGACATGTAATTGTTTCTTCTTCACCCGCAGCCACCGCTGCCCCCTTTACAGAGGATTTTGAAAACATCTCATCCATTCCATCGGGTGCCGATTGGATTGTAGAGAACAACGCCGGCAACGCATGGGCGGTTACAACAACAGCCGCATACTCCGGTAGCAAATCATTGCGTTTAACCAATCACTCCGGTAATGCCAACGGCGAAATTGATGTGTTCATCACGCCGGGGTATAACTTTACCAACATCACCAACGCATCCATGAAGTTTAAGCTCGCTTATGCTGCTCGTTCATCCACATCTACGGACCAGCTGAAGGTTCTTGCTTCAAGCACATGTGGCGAATTGTGGGCGCTTCGTTACACCGAATCAGGTTTGAACCTAGCTACTGCGGGAATCATCTCCTCTAGCTTTGTGCCTACTAACGCCACTCAATGGCGAGAAGAAACCGTCAACCTCAACAGCGTATCGTATAACAACAAACCTAGCGTACGATTCAAGTTCCAATACACTCAAAACACAGGCAACAACATTTTCATCGACGATATCAATGTGACAGGCACATCCACTGTTGGGATACAGGATGTGGAATTCCTTTCCACGCTTAATATCCATCCAAACCCAAGTGTTGGAGTTTCATCCATCAGGTTCCAGTTGCAAAAAGACGCTGAGGTCCGTATTGTACTTTCAGACCTATCCGGAAGGACCGTTGAAAGCATTGCCGATGGCCGCTTATCAGGAGGTGCACACACAATGGAGTTTGGCCAAGGTTTACCCTCGGGTGTTTATCTGTTGCGTCTGATGGTTGATGGAGGCACTTTGACCGAAAAGGTTGTTTTCACCAAATGAGTGTAAACGAACTTTCGGTTTCTAGAAAACCTTTCTCATTTACAATCCAATTTGTGATATATGCAGAGCCTTTGCGTGTGTTCGATACTTTGACCTTGCGCGAGGTGGTTTCCACATGGTGTGATGGTGGAGGTTTCATTGAAACCGTAAAAGATGGACAAATGGAATGGTTTGGCGGATGGGTAAAAGGTCAAGTTATGGAGGCCGATCGTCATAGCGGGATCTTGTTTTTTACATGGAAGCCTCAGGAATGGGACAACAAAACTCCAGATTCATGGGTTCGTTTGTCATTGAAACCACATCCCGCAGGTTCGGAGGTAACCTTAGAGCATGGAGGATTCCCAAACAAAGAGGAGTCGGATAAGCATCAAAACGGTTGGACCGACTATGTTTTTGAGCCTTTGAATGATTTGTTTACCGGAGTTTCTCCTTTGGAATAGCATTCACCTTTGGATAATTGTCGGCAGAGGCGTAATTTTGCGCCAAGCTGATGATAATCATCAAGCGGGGCCTATAGCTCAGTCGGTTAGAGCAACAGACTCATAATCTGTGGGTCCTTGGTTCGAGCCCAAGTAGGCCCACTTCAATCTGATAAAACCACACCCCTAAAGTGTGGTTTTATTTTTATTCAGGAAACATGGTTTGTTCCATATTGGTGTCGTGACCATATATGTCATCGCGGAATTGCAGCAGCCCCGTTTCATTCACCCAACTGGTGAAGTAGGTGATGTAAACGGGAACTTTATTTTTCAACGGCACAAATTGCTCAACACCGGAATGCATGGCAGAGTCTATGGCGGCCTCATTCCATTCATCAAAATCCTTTAACAAATATGCAGCAAGCCATTCTGGTTCGGATATGCGAATGCAACCATGACTAAAAGGACGCTTTTGAAGGAAAAAAAGTTCCCGGTTTGGGGTGTCATGAATGTAGATGTGATAAGGGTTTGGGAAATGAAACTTGACCAGCCCAAGGGGATTTTTGGGTCCAGGCTTTTGTTGGATCTGATAAGGAAATGATTTTCCTGTATATCTGCTCCACGCAATTCGGGATGGATCGATCACACCATCAGGCCCTAACACTTCCATGTCGTTCGCAGCAAGGTATTGGCGGTCTCGTCTTAATTTGGGCCAAAGTTCTTTTTCAAAAATACCTGATGGAACATGCCAGTAAGGGCTGAAGATGATCTGTTCTATCTCATCCTTGAACATCACAGTATGGTTGGATTCGGAACCTACAACAGCCTTCATCCTCTTGACTATAACTCCATTCTCAATTACTTCAAGTGAATAATCTGGGATGTTTATTCTTATGTAGGATGTTGAAGTGTCGGGAGCCAGCCACTTCCAACGCTCCAGGTTCACAAGTATTGTACGAATACGATGTTGAATTGGAATATTCATTCTGTTGATCAGCGCTTCATCGACAAGTGCAGTATCATTTAACCCCAGACATAACCGAACTTCTCTAACCCTATCTGCAAATGCTGAATGAAAGATGGAAGAAGTATCATAGGGGTCATAACCTGAAAACGCCTGCACCCAGACCTTCACCTCTCGAATGGTTTTGGATGAATCTCCCGGAAGGATATTTTTTCCGCGAAAGCGAACAGGTTTTAAAGCCCCTTTCTTATGTAATGATTTGATTTTGGTTAAAGCATCCGAAAGCGCCACATACTGTCCGTTTAACGGACTCGTTAATGGTTTTGAAATGGCAATAATCGGAACGGGTACATCCTGTTCCGGCATAAATCGTCGGACGGGTATGTACCATTCCTTTTGTCCGGTTAACTCAGGTCCTTTCCCCTCCGACAATCGTGACATGAACATGATACATTGGCTCGTGAAGGCGATATCCATAGAAACCACTTTGCTGGATGGTATAACCAAATCCTCATCCAGGTTGCAACTTCGGAATACACTCTCCATTTGTGGCAGAAAGGCTGTCTTGTCCAAAAGACCCTCATGCAGATATCTCCAAAAGAAAGCAGATGCAAGTATGGCGTGTTGGTTGAAGTGTCCGTTTTCAATCCAAATAAGGCTGCCTCTATTGTTTGTGTAGGATGAAAAAACCACTTGATGAAACCTGACTGGAATTCGTAATTTATCCAGCTCTTTTCGGATGCGAAGGCTATCGATGTGTTCGGATGCTACAACAACTCTTGCGGCTTTCGATTCGGCTGATAATCCTTCCTCATGTCTTAAACACGATGTTGCAATGCAAAGCAAAGGCAATAATATAAAAGGTAGGGTTGATGTCAATCGGTTCATGAAAAATGGGGTTATCTGCCGAATGTGCGCTTGATCCCCAAAACAAAACCGGTTTTGGCAACCCCATTATCGCCCAGCGACATCACAAAATCGGCACGGAACACCCCAAGCTTTTCCACACCAAAGGAAAATTCAATATGTTCATCAATGCCTTCCATTTGTAGCATGCGTGCTCCTGCAATTTCATTCAACTTGAGTTTACGAATGCCAGGAATCTTGTTCAGGAAAAGTCCTCCGAACGCATGCTCCATGTATATAGCCAAAAACGGATTGGTTGTACTGTAGGTATAGTAGTCTAACAACTCGAACCGCTCAGGTGCGAATTCGGATAACACCGTTCGGTTTCCATTGAAATGGAACAAATCCATGAATTGGGTTTGACGGGCATATAAATATCTGCCGTGTACCACATTGTAAGATAGTCTGCCAGCCATACCAAGGGAGACCTCGTCCTCTATTCCAAGCCTAATTAATCCATAGTCGGCATCCAATACACCACCATGCGGAATGGCGGAAGTGTAGTTGGCGGAAATGGTTGGGAATTTTGAACCGACGATATATTTCAAATCAGGGCGGTCAACATACTTTTGCTTGATGCGGATGCGCATGCCCACTCTGTAAATAAGCGATGCACTTTTTACGAATCCGGAATCGCTCAATCCAACGAAGGGGGGATTGTTGATGGTAAATTGTTTCGAACGCGCCCATGTTTCGAAAGATTGATTTTTTACAGGCGACCTCCAGGCATACTCCATTCCATAACTCAGGCGAATGCCGTTCAACGGCTCAACTCGAATGGATGCTTTTAAGAAATCCTTATTGTAGAGCTTCATGTAATTGCGCCCGTCTATAAGTGTGTAGCTAGTATTAATCAGTGCCGAAATCGGATTACTTCCATTGAATTGTACCAAGTCGCTTCCACCTTCAGCCGACCAAGCGCCAAACATCTTAGGTGCGAAAACATGACGATAGGAGGCTGTCGCGTTCCACTTTTCATTTACCACACCATACCTAAACTTGATTCCAATATCCGTATCCTTATTGTTGTCCGGACGCTTGGATATGTCAACGCCTACGCCTGCATTCAAACCCTCCACGGTGTTGTATTGAATGTTATCAATCAAACCCGGAATCGCATAAGTGGTTTTTCGATAGCGATCATTGTAGACATACCCTGTGAAAATCTTGCCAATGGCGAATCGATTTGCTTTTCTGTCAAGAGAGTCCAAGTAAGGCTTCGATTCTTTGATGGTTTGCATGCTGTCGCGATATTCATAGTCGCGCTGCTCCTCGTCTGTCAGCGGAATGGGTCTGGTGCTTTCCCAATAGGTCGTGTCTTTTTCATTGGCGCCTTGTTCTATTTTCAAAACATCCCCTTTGAAGTATCTCTTGCCGAAAGGCTTGTTCAGTTCATATTGGGAGTAGACCGACACAAAGCTTCCGTTGCCTTCGAAACCGAATGCACCGAATGCAAAAATATAATTGACGGTTCCTGCCATCCATATTTTGCCTTCTTTGTCGGCTGGAATGTAAATCTGATTGATGCGAATTGAATCTACGAATTGGATTTGAGCATCCTTTTTCAACAGTAGATCGAAGCTGTGCACACGCCATGCCCCATCTTGGATGTAAATGTATCCTGAGAAAACAGGATCCGATTTTCTTTTGGGAAGCACTTCTATACGGTTGATCCAAACACCATCTTCCAAGTAGGAGCCATCCAAACGGTAATCGTAGTATGTGAAAGCTCCTGAAGATATCGGCGAAATAAATCCTCTTGGGCTTAGATTCGCAATTTGGATAATGTTGTCATATATGTTAACAGGCATTTCTGAAGCCTGGTTGAATGAAAAAGACCTGTTGTTGCCACTTACTTTGGATGACAGCATGGTTTCTTTTGTTTTGTCGGGTTTTTCAAACTCCAGCAAGGCAACAGACTCCGACAGGTATACGATACCCGTTGCTGTATCAATGAAGGCATCTAGTTGTATTTCCTGTCCGAATAGCTTCTTAGGATATTTGGTGAGCCGTTGTAGTCCCTTCACATAGGCTTGGCACGAATAGGATTTGGCTGGGTTCTCGTGTTTTTTTCGGCTTGCAATTGCTTTACGGATGATTCCGTAAGCGGGGTCCTCTGCATCGGCTTTGATTTGAATTTCGCCTAATGAATAGGATTCCGGCTCAAGCACTACATCCATGTTGATTTCACGCTCTTGCGATTTGGCAATGGCTACGACTTTCGTCTTGTATCCAATATAACGGAACACCAGTTCACTGGCAGTGGCATCAATCTCCAACCGGTAATATCCGTCAGCATTGGTTGTTGTTCCCTTGGTGGTGCCGTTCACATAAACTCCGGCAAAAGGAAGAGGAGCACCGCCTTCACCTGTAACCTTGCCTGAAATAAAATTCGCTGCTAGCGAAGACAGTGTCGATAGCAAGAGATTTAAGGCAACCAGAATTTGAAAGGCTCTCATGAATATGCAAAGGTATTGCTGTTCCTCGAATTCATGACATAAAAAAAGCCGCCAGAAGTTGGCGGCTTTTGTGGGATAAGAGGGGCAAGAACCTTACTTGGACTGGCTCTTGGTATAATCGTCCTTCATTTTTTTGATGCGAAGGAACTCTTCCTGTGTCATGCCACGCAGAACCATTTCGCTAACTGTACCATCCGCTTTTTTCATACTCACATTACCCATGATGGAATTACCCTCCACTGAGCACTCGTAGCGGAGTTCATTGCCATTGGCATCGGTAACTGTTGTTACGAACGAAGAGGACTCACCATTGTTTCTCTCTGATACTTTGGCGGGTTTGGTGCGGGCATTTGCTCCTGCCAAATCGGAATACATGATGTTATCGCTGAAACGGATGTTGTCATGAATCTCCTCACCGGTACCATCTACATTTTTCATCATGTACCAAAATGCTTTACCATTGAGGCGGGAAGCGTTTTGCGCTTGAGCGTTTCCTGTGATCAGGAAAGCCGACAAAACAACCAGGATGCTGAAGTATTTCATTGCTAATGTTTTTTGGTTTTCAGAACCTTAAAGATAGTAATTCAACCACAGGATTGCAATAGGGTGGCGGTTTTCGTTGCAATTATTTGACAATTAAAGCATTGAGTTGGTCAAGCAACCGACTCCACAGCGGATGCTGCCAAATGGTGAACAGCCTGAACAATAGCCTTGGCATCAAAACCGCACTCGTCATACAACTCTTTCTGTTCTCCATGCTCGATAAATCGATCTGGAATACCGAGACGGCTGATTTGTGCTGTATATCCATGGTCGATCATGAATTCGGCAACGGCGCTTCCGAATCCGCCTTGCAAGGAATGATCTTCCACGGTAATGATTTTTGAAAATTTCTTGAAGACCTCATGCAGCATTTCCTCATCGATAGGCTTTACGAAACGCATATCATAGTGTGCTGGGCTGAAACCTTCTTTTTCCAATCGCTTACAGGCCTCAACGGCAAAATTTCCGGGATGCCCAATAGTCAAAATAGCAACTTCTTCTCCGTCGCGGACCTTTCGGCCTTTGCCAACAGGAATTTGCTTAAGTGGAGTTTTCCATTCTACCATCACACCGTTTCCACGAGGATAGCGTATAGAGAAAGGACCATTGTGGGTGGATGCGGTAAACATCAAGTTACGAAGCTCTTCCTCATTCATAGGAGCCGAAACCACCATATTGGGAATGCAACGGAAGAAAGCGAAGTCAAATGTGCCGTGGTGTGTTGGTCCATCGGCCCCAGCCAACCCACCTCGATCTAAACAAAAAACCACTGGCAGGTTTTGAAGTGCCACATCATGTACCACTTGGTCGTATGCCCGTTGCATGAAGGACGAGTAGATGTTGCAGAATGGTACGAGACCGCGTGTAGCCATTCCAGCTGAGAAGGTCACTGCATGTTGTTCTGCGATACCCACATCGAAAGATCGTTCTGGGAACGCCTTCATCATGATATTCATCGAAGAGCCTGAAGGCATAGCGGGTGTAACGCCAACGATTTTTTCATTCATCTGCGCAAGCTCAACCAAAGTGTGACCGAATACATCCTGGTATTTGGGAGGCTGTGGTTTTTCAACGGCTGGCTTGAAAATCTCTCCGGTAACTTTATCGAACAAACCGGGGGCATGCCATTTGGTTTGATCTTTTTCGGCGAGTTCGTATCCTTTACCTTTAACGGTAACACAATGCAGGATTTTCGGACCAGGGATGTCTCTAAGATCGTTCATCACTTTAACCAAATGGTTTACATCGTGGCCATCTATAGGTCCGAAGTAGCGGAAGCGCAACGATTCAAATAGGTTGCTGTGTTTGAGAACAGCGGACTTGATGGCGTTCTCTACTTTTTGTGCTATGGACTGCGCATTGGGTCCAAACTTGGAGATTTTTCCAAGAATGTTCCAAATCTCATCTTTCACACGGTTGTAGGTGTGCGAAGTGGTTACATCAGTAAGGTATTCTTTCAAAGCACCCACATTCGGGTCGATGCTCATACAGTTGTCGTTCAATACCACCAACAGGTTGGAATCTTCCACGCCTCCATGGTTTAGCCCTTCGAAGGCCAACCCCGCTGTCATGGCACCATCGCCAATTACAGCAACATGCTGCCGTTCACGGTCGCCCTGTATGCGGGATGCCACAGCCATACCCAATGCGGCAGAAATGGAGGTTGATGAGTGACCTACGCCAAATGTATCATACTCACTCTCAGACCTTTTAGGGAAACCAGAGATGCCTTTGTAAATGCGGTTTGTATGAAAAACCTTTCTTCTGCCGGTTAAAATCTTATGACCATAGGCCTGGTGCCCTACATCCCAAACCAGCTGGTCGTAAGGAGTGTTGAAGGCGTAGTGAATAGCTACTGTTAGCTCGACAACGCCCAGGCTGGCACCAAAATGGCCGCCATTAACTGACACGATATCAATGATATATTGACGCAACTCATCACAAACCTGTTTGAGTTGCTCCTGCTTCAGCAGACGCAAATCGGCGGGTTCGTTGATTTCGTTTAACAGTGGACCTGCTTTGATTTCCATGTTGGGACTAGGGGGCATGTATCGCAAAGTTAAGATTTTTAAGGGGTTAAATGTTTAAGTTAGGATACAAAGGGATTAAACAAGTGAAAAACGCATTCAGTTTTGATTTATGTTGAAGCGTATGTTTTTAATTCAGCTTGGAGTGTTCATAATTGCTATGAGTATCATTCCCATTGGCTATAATCATTCTACCTTTGCCATGTTAAACATCCTTTGAAATGAAATTCGCCACACGCGCGATCCACGCAGGCCAAGAGCCCGATCCATCCACTGGGGCCATTATGACCCCTATATATCAAACATCAACCTATGTTCAGGAATCTCCCGGTAAGCATAAAGGCTATGCCTACGCCAGAGGTAAAAATCCAACCCGTGTTGCTCTAGAGAAGTGCATTGCTTCTTTGGAAGGAGCCAAGCATGCATTGTGTTTTTCCTCCGGTCAAGGAGCTGAAGATACCATCATGAAGATGCTTCGTCCGGGCGACGAGGTGATTGCCACCGATGACTTGTATGGTGGATCATATAGAATGTTCACTAAGGTGTTTGCCCATTACGGAATCGTTTTCCACTTCGTAAACATGCACGATGCACAAGACATCCGAAAGCATGTGAACAGTAAAACGAAAATGCTTTGGGTGGAGACTCCGACCAACCCGCTGATGAAAATCATCGACATCCGAGCATGCGCCTCCATTGCCAAAGAGCATGGTTTGATGCTGGTTGTTGATAATACATTCGCCTCACCTTACCTGCAAAATCCGCTTGAGTTGGGTGCCACTATGGTGATGCACTCTGCTACGAAATACTTGGGCGGTCACTCTGATGTGGTTATGGGTGCGGTTTGTACGAACGATGACAAGGTGCATGAAGAGTTGGCTTTCATCACCAATTCGTGTGGACCCGTTCCTGGTCCTATGGACAGCTTCTTGGTATTACGCGGACTTAAAACCTTGCATGTGCGCATGCAAGCGCATTGTAAAAACGGCAGGGAGATTGCACATTTTTTGCGACAACATCCTCGCATCGCAAAAGTGCATTGGCCAGGCTTTGAAGATCATCCAAACCATGCCATTGCTAAATCACAGATGCGTGATTTCGGAGGCATGATTTCCTTCACGATGAAAGGCGACTCAATGGAGGAGGCCTTCCGCATGGCGGCATCCACGAAAGTGTTTTCTCTAGCCGAATCGTTGGGTGGAGTGGAATCCCTGATAGGACATCCTGCCAGCATGACCCATGCAAGTATACCTAAGGCCGAGCGAGAGAAGTCAGGAGTATCCGACTCCCTCATCCGTCTTAGTGTGGGAATAGAGGATGTGGAGGATTTAGTCGAAGACCTAAAACAAGCGTTGGAGGTAAAATAATATTAGTGGCAGAATCATAACACCTAAAATTCAATCGTAAATCGTCAATCGCAATGTCGCAATACAAATTCGCAGTTATCGGTCTTGGTCAGTTTGGAAATGCAATTGCACGCACGCTGGCGCTGAGGGGAGCGGAGGTTTTGGCAATTGATAGCAGTGAAGAGCATATAGAAGATATCAAAGAAGATGTGTCCTATGCGGTATGTATGGATGCAACCGATATCAAATTGTTGCGTTCGCACAATGTGCATGAGATGGATGCGGTGGTGGTGGCTATCGGCGAGGATTTCGAAGCACTCATGCTTTGTATCGTGCAGCTATTGGAATTGAAGGTGAAGCGCATCATGGCGCGTGCCAATGGAAAGCACCAACGAATGATACTCGAAAAAATAGGAGTTACCGAAATCCTTTCTCCTGAAAACGATGTTGGGCTCGCAGTAGCCGAGCGCTTGTTGAATCCCAATATCCTTACATCATTGCTTTTGCCGGATAATTATGAGATCGTGGAAGTTAAAACACCAAGGTCCATTGCCAACCGTACCCTCGGCGATATCAATTTGCGTAGCAAATACAATTTGAATCTCATCACGCTCAAACGTGAAACCGAAGTGATAAAAGACGGTGAAGTTGTGAAGGAGTGTCACATTTTGGGTGTTCCTAATTCCGAGACGGTGCTAATTGAATCAGACACAATCATTGTATTCGGATTGGTGCGGGATATAGAGCGCTTTATCGAGATCAATAAGTAACCTATCGAGGCTTGTGGCTTTTTTATTACGCCACTATAAACGAGTCAATAGCCCATGGGCTAAGGCTGTTTTTGTTTTTCTAAGTTTCCGTAACTTTTTAAGTATACTCAAGTATAAACAGCAAAAAAATTTAATATGCATATCCGTATTCGATTCAGCCTGCTGATTTTATTTTTTGCCCTATTGGTTTCTTGCTCCAAAGACGATCAGGAGTCGCCTGGAATCCCTCCTGGATCCATAGGCAACAATCAAATAACTTTCACTCCGGCTCCCGTTCAAAGAAAAGATGGTTTCATCCAGCCAATGGTAAATAGGCTCGTATTGCATCCCAATCAATCGCTTCAATTAACAGCCAATGTATATGATTTGAATGGGAATGCAGTTCAAACAGGTGCTGCACTTTCATTAAGCACAAACAATGCAGCGGTTGTATCCCTATCAGGTTCGATGATGACCACCAACAAGGTTGGTACTGCTTCTGTATGGTTTTCCGATAATGTTAGAGAAAGCGTTGCCTTATTGGTAGAGGTTGTTCCGGATACTGTGCCATTGCCAACCGATCCTTTTTCCATCCAATTCAGTTCGCCGTTTTTGAAAATGCAAAGCAACACCTCTCAAATGATCCCTACTTATACGATTAGGAATCTACAAGGTCAGATTGTTGGCGGATCTCCAGCGTTCTATTTTGAAAACCCAAACTTGGGAAGCATTAACGGAAATGTTATTCAGTCGGGTGGAAGTTCGGGAATGTCAACTGTAAGGGCTGTGTTGAATGGCGACACGCTCGATGGCGCATTTACAATGGTAAACAGAAATACTACCGGGTCGTTGACCGATACATTTTGGACTATCTATCCCAACAAGGTGACTTCATCATTTCACTATTATCAACGAACTGCTGACCCAATTATTTTGGATGTAGTTGAAGCCATTTGTTATTACGGTCCCGGAGCAAATCCGTTTCCTACTATCAACTTTTATACAGCCTCACCCCTTTCAATGACTGTTAGTAATGATAAGATTTTGAATGAGGCAAACGGGAGACTGGTATCGGTAGGTCCGGGATTGACTCAAATTACCGCATATTACAAAGGAGGCTCCTGGTTGAAATGGCTCACCAGGGTAAGAACCGATTTAAGTGGCAATTGGCAATTCAACGCCCAGAATGGGAAAAAGATCACGGTATGTTTTAGTCCAGTACCTAATTGGGATGGTGTTTTTTATACCAAGTGGGCTACTAACATCGGATTCAACTCCAATAACTTTTATTATTTGGATGTGGGCCAAGCTTTGGCCGAAAATCCAGATGGGTCATACGACACGACTTTCGAAGGCACTAGTTTAATCAGCCGCGGAGCCGGCGATTTCACGGCTGATTCTATGCAGAAATATGAGAATTTCTTCGTAGAAGTTCCAAGTTCCGGTTTCTTGTACAGTTATACCTGTAGTTATTATCCCATATCCTCCCCCAATAGCTTTACAGGTTTGGCAAATGGCAATAACTTTTCTATTTCCGCTTCCCGTGTTGGCGATGGGTGTGTAGGTCAAGGCTTGCAACAAGTATTAGCACAAGACCCCAACAGGATCTGGTCGCAGGGTCCGGACTTCATGGATAATTTTGAATACATGATTACCGACATTCAGTTCAATACCTTTAACACATTCATCGATCATACCGTATATGATGTAAACGACATGTATACTGTTCCCGGAAGCACGACATGGAGCACATCGCCTAACAGTCAAAGGCTCATATTGAATTATACATTGGCTGTGAACCAAGGCACATCCTCTAATCCAAATTATTCCTATTATACCCTCGTCGACTCCTTTAATGTTTCCGAATACTCAAGCGCGAAGTTCAACATAAAGGGTGTATGGCCATCAGACGGACAAGGATATGTGAACCTTTCGAGTTTATCTACTGTGCTTTTTTGGGAGTAGCGACGCGTCCCAAATCTTAGGGTTTTTATGTAACCGTGGCCATGACCACTAGTGGTCTGTCGTGGTATCGAACCAGTAGAGCGGCTACGATCAAGCCCGTACAATAAGCTCTTTTGGAATCACCGGCAAACCTTTCATGCGACGATAAACATTCGCCAGCGCTTCTACATCCTTCTCGCAATAGCGGACGATGCGATCAAGGTCATTCTCCTGCCAGTAAACAGACCACACTTGGCTTCCGTCGATATCATCTTTCGGACTTGGAATGCCCAGAACATGGGTGAGAAGGTTGAGAGGGGTGTAGCTTTTGAAGTCACCGAATTTCCACATTTCCATAGTGTCCAAAAAATTTACTTCCCAAGGTTTTTTTCCGGCCACATCCAAAATGGTTGGCAATGGAATTTGGTTTATGATCATCCTTCTACCTAGAAAAGGGAAGTCGAATTCCTTGCCATTATGTGCACATAGTCTGCTATCCGAATTCGAAAAACTTTTTCGTAATAAATCGGCAAACTCCATCAACATCAAATTCTCCTCGTGACCATAAAAAGATTTGATGCGTAGGGTTTCCTGCCCATTTGACTCGTGTATGAATCCAGTCGAAATACAAATGATTTTTCCGAACTCCGCATAAATACCTGCCCGCTTGTATAAATCTTCCACGGTCTCCTCGGGCTCATGCTTTAGATTGGCTGCCTTGCGAGACCAAAGTTTTTTCATTTCCTCGGGACAGGATGCTAATGAAGGGTGTTGTGGTATGGTTTCGATATCTAGGAAAAGGACCGACATGAAATTACTTATTAGATGAATCAAAGGTAAACATATCGAGGGTTATTTTGCATTACATTCAGCGGGATCTTGCTATTAATCTTTTATAAGGAAGTGTTAAATTTATGAAACAGGGTAACTACCATCACTTGACCTAAACTTGTTTGCCCGAAGCTTTTCGAATGATCAACGATTAGTCCCAAGACGAAAATAAATTTTAAACAGGTCTCTACAATTTTTCCGATTTCATTAATCGTTTAATTCGATCTGTGCTTTTTAAAAAACGGGGAACTACCGTTCCCACCCCGTGCTAAAAATAATAATGCCAAAATGCAGATGCAAATATTCAATCTCAGTTAAACGCTTATTTTATTTTTCAGGAATTTCTCCCTAAATCTTCAAAGGCGCAAGATCGCCAACACTAGCTGAGTAAACAAAACATTCTGCACTTGCCTTGGTTTAGGACAAAGGGGCGAAGCCAGCGAAACTAAAATCAGCACTTGCTCAAAGCAATTTCACTTGCTCAAACGCATCTTGTAAATAAGCAATAAGTTCTCTGGAAACCGACTCCATCATTTCCTTATTGTTACGCTTGGAAGCATGCTCCAGTTTTTTCGTCAATCCCATACCATGCATGAGTCTCAGTCCACCCAACGAACTGGCCATGTTATGTGCTAAAGCCTCCAATCCATTGTTGTCACCAGATTGCAAATAGGATTCAATTTTGCTGATGTCAGTTGGAATACGGTCTCGAAGTGCGGTCAAAAGCAGCTCCATCGTGTTTCTACCATAGTGCGATTCCCAATGACGGAAGATGGCTACTACATTGTCTTTTTCAATCATGGCCGATAGCTCTGACTCCGGCTTTGTAGTTTCACTCTTTATCAGCTTTCGTCTGGCAAAAGCATTAATCAGGTCCTGTTCTGTATAGGGTTTGGTGATGTAATCGTTCATACCCGCTTCCAGGCAACGGGCCTTCTCCGATTCCAGGGCATGCGCTGAACAACCGATGATGGGAAGCTCCAACAACAATTCATTTCGAACGCGTTCGGTGGTTTGTAACCCATCCATTACGGGCATTTGAATATCCATCAATACCACATCAAAGCTGCTTTTAGTTAAAGCCTGCAAACCAAGCAAGCCATTACCTGCGATTTCCACTTGTGCGCCACTTCGCTCCAAGTATGTTTTAGCGAGTATTTGGTTGTGTTCATTGTCTTCCACAACCAGTACGCGAAGCCCCTTTAATGATGTGGCGGATGTCTTGGAGTCTCTGTGTGTATCCTGCTCTTCTGGTGATTCGGCCGAGATCGGATAGGTCAATTCAAATGCAAATTCTGAGCCTTTTCCCGGAGTACTTTCTACATGAAGCGTACCACGGTGTAAATCCACCAAGGATTTCACGATGTTTAGTCCCAACCCTGTGCCTCCATACATACGAGTGGTGTAATCTTCAGCTTGAGTGAATCGCTCAAACACCAGGTTCAACTTGGCAGGGTCAATACCGATGCCGGAATCCTTCACGCTGAAACGAACAATGACCGAATGGTTAACCCGCGACAATTCTGTTGCTTTGATTTCGACGCTTCCTTGCTCGGTAAATTTAATGGCATTCGAAAGCAGGTTGATGAGGATTTGCGACAGCCGGGTTTCATCGCCAATAACATATTCTGGGATTTCGCTGTCGAAGTTGAGCATGAGCTTCAGGTTTTTCGCCTTGGCCCGGACCAGATGCATCTGAACCACCTGCTTCACCAAAGATTCGATGCTGAAGGGTCGTTTTTCTAGCTCTAGCTTGCCGCTCTCCAACTTCGAAAGGTCGAGTATGTCGTTGATGATTACACTCAAGTTTTTCAAGGCATTACCAATGATCTCAACATGTCCTTGCTGTTCGCGGTCGAGATTGGTTTGTCGTAACAAATCGTTGAACCCGATAATGGCATTTAAGGGCGTACGGATCTCGTGGCTCATATTGGCGAGAAAGGTGTCTTTCGCCTTTGCTTTTTCCATCTCAATTTTCGACTGGATCAATCGCTCTTCTACTTCCTTCTTTTTAGTGATGTCGGTCGCAGTGCCGTAAATCAGTCCGTCTTCCCGATTCATGGATCCTTTCCATGACAACTGCAAATAAGTTCCATCTTTTTTCCGATACCGGTTTTCGAAATCGATGCTGGTGCCTCCGGCTGCCAATTTTTCCATTTCTTTGGCAGTAGCGATTCGATCTTCGGGATGTATCAAATCCATAAAAGAAGAATTGAGCAATTCCTCCTCGGTCATATCCAATGCGGCAGGAAACGATTCACTTACTTTCAAAAACCTTCCCTCTACTGTTACGATACAAAGCAAGTCAACAGCCAATCGGAAGAAATTCGACAACTCTCGTTCCTGTTCTTTGAGCCTTGTGATATCGTTACGGATAGCCACAAATTGATACGGCTTTTTGGTTTCATCCAGAAAAGGAACGATGGTTGCATCTACCCAGTAAATACTGCCGTCCTTCGCACGATTGCGGATTTCACCTTTCCAGATTTTTCCGGAAAGAATGGTGTTCCACAGATCGCGGAAAAACACTTTATCGTGATAACCTGAATTGATGATCACATGGTTTTTCCCAATCAGCTCCGAGAAGGTGTATTTGGCCAACTCGCAAAACTTTTCATTGACATAGGAGATGTTACCTTGTACATCTGTTACCGAAACGATTGCATGGCTGTCGATAGCTTTTTTGTAATAATCGAGGGTACCGGAAAAAAATTGCTTCGCCTCGTTGGCTTTTACGGCTGAAATGAAGGCGGCCGTAAGCGAAATCATCGGCTCGAGGAATTTCAAATCTTCTTCCGTGTAACCACCTGGTTTGTTTGCAATACCTATCATCCCAATCATCACATTGCTTTTGTCCTTCACGGGAATGCCCAGGTAGTGGTTGAGTGCCGGGTGACCTTTAGGCAGACCGCCTCGGTGCGGATCATTAGCCGGATCATTGGAGATGACGACTTCACCTGTTCTCATGGTATAGCCAAACAAGGTATTCAGGTTGGTGAACTCCATGCCTTGTGACTCGTATTTTTTGTAAAGAGCTGCAGTTTCTTCGTTCCAGGAAATATCGGTAATGGCGTATGTTTTCAACACAGGCGCCCCATCGCGGGTGAAGATTTCCCCGATGAATCCGTATTCGCTATTGGTTACGGAGAGCACATTCTCCAACATCTTCCTAAAAAGTGATCGCTTGTTGCTTTGTGGATCGATGAACTCCCGGTTTATATCAGACAATGCCTGAAGAAGATCTTGTGATTGGGATTCTTTAAACATAAGGTCCTTGTTAGAAATCTTGTTCATAGGGCTAAAAATTTGTTTAATCACATTGGATTCAACGAATTTAGGCCTTTGGTTTCGAGTAAACACTATTTTAACCCGATTTAAAGCATTGGTAATCAATAGCCGGGTACTCGTTCCCTCAAAAGTATGCATAGAACAGGTTCTACATGGCTGATTTTCCTCATATAGTTAAGTCCAAAAACATCTAAATTTTGTCAATATGGAAACATCAAACTCCGCCCCGTTTTCAGCCGAGCAACTCCTTCAACGGGTCGAACAGGCCTCTGTTCGAAAAGCCCATTTACCATCGTTGTCCTTGTTAATGCTGGGCATTTTGGCTGGTGCATTTATCGGTTTCGGTGCAATGGCCAACACTTTTTTGCTGTCGGATCCTTTGACTAGCATGTCGGTAACTCGGATACTGGGCGGGCTCATATTTTCCATCGGCCTCATAATGGTGGTGGTGGCAGGAGCTGAATTGTTTACAGGAAACAATTTGTTGGTGATGGCTTTTGTCGATCGGAAAATTACTTTGGTGGAACTACTGCGGAATTGGACCATAGTACTGGTCGGAAACGCCCTTGGGGCTTTCTTATTAGCAGTGTTGGTATATCAATCAGGACATCTGGATTTATTGGGAGGTAAAGTAGCGTTGCAATATCTGGCTGTGGCCGATACCAAATGCGCTATGCCATTCATCAAAGCATTTGTAAGTGGCATTCTTTGCAACATGCTTGTTTGTTTTGCAGTTTGGATGTCGTTTGCGTGCAGAAGCGTTACAGACAAAATCCTCGCGGTTATTTTTCCGGTAACGGTATTCGTTGCCGCTGGCTTCGAGCATGTGGTCGCCAACCTCTATTTGTTTCCTGTTGCAATGATGGCATTGGATGAACCATCAACATATATTCACCTGAATGCCTCCGGAGTCGTGGGTAACCTCATACCTGTGCTACTGGGCAACATGGTAGGAGGAGGAGTCTTTGTTGGATTGGTGTATTACTTGGTTTATGGTAAGCAACCTGAAAAAGATCCTTCAAAAAAATAGAATAGGATGAAACGGATTAACACGAATTCAATCCGTACTAATCCGTTTCATCCGCCTTATCCGTGCTCTGCAATAAGGGTTTGATTACTTCACCACGGAAATCCGCTGGTCAGAAACTTGCCCTCCGGCAATTACTCGAATGTTATAAATACCCGCAGGGAGCTGTCCTACTGCAATCTGCTCAGTGAACAATCCGGTTCGATTTGAGATAGGTGAGCGCATTACCACAGCACCGCGCATATCAGTGATCATGACTACATCCTCTTGGGATGGATTTTCAACGAATAATGTCAATTGAATTAAATCGGAAGCAGGGTTTGGATAAGCACTCAAAAAGACCGGATTTTCATTCTCATTCACACCAGTGGCAGAAACTTGCTGCTTGTAAAATTCAAAGTTTCCTGTAGATGCACCACCGAATCCGGTAAACACCAACTTCCATAATCCTCCGGCACGGCCGTACACATAATAAACGGTTGAATCCTCAATCAACCACTGATTGGTGTTCAAGTCGAAGGTCTTCCATGTGTACCCGATATTGTTACTATACTTGTTAAAGCTCAACCCCCACGGTGTTACCAACGCTTCATCTACCGGGTATGCCTTTGCCGTAAATACACTATCGTTGGATAGCACACCTGTCACTTTGTAGGTTAGTGGCATAGACGACATGTATTGGGAGAAGACCAAGTCCCATGTGTATTTGTTGGGTTCACGGTCAAACACCGTGTTGGTTGCAAAAGAGTAATAACCGAAATTTTTGCCTTGGAAATTTTGCTTATTGACATTAACGGTGGTTTCATTTGTTCCATCCAGATTGGCATGCACAAATGTGTAGGTTCCGTTTTGAAGCACTTGGATCCATATTTTCTTCCATGTGCTGTTCGGAAGCTTGATGAAGAATATGGAGTCTCCGGTTACGGCGTGCGTTACGAAGTCGTAATTACCCCAGCCCAAGTCGAACAGATTGTTTGGGTCGCCAGTGATGTTGAATGCACCTGCCCACAGACTTGTGTCTCGATTGAACAACTCGTTTGCAGAGGTTAGCTGGCCGGTGGTATCAAGCGGAATGATATTTGACCAATCGTTCACTGAGAAGCCGGATTTGAATAGTCTCACATTGTTCTTGCCGTTTATTTGGATGGTGGCTTGGAATCCGGCAATTTGGAATGCCAAGTCCCAGTCGGTGTTGCTAATGTTGCTCACCTCGCCATCAGGCATACTATAAAAAACCTGATTGGTATATCCCTGGTTGATGGATACATTGTCATAAACTTGCTGAGCCATCATAGGAATCATCAGCGCACAAGCTAAGATCGTTAGTAGAATTCGTTTCATAGGTTTTGATATAAAGTGTTGTGATTTTAAATTATTTAGTCAATGGTTATTTGTTTATATTCATGTGTCACTAGCCACTACATACTTGCTATGAGGCAAATTGCCAAGGAATAGTTTTTTCTCAAATTCGCTTATACTCAAACTTCGCCGTTCCTTTATTTCCTTGGTCATCATAGAAGTCGTAAAACCTTATTTTATATACAAACCCTTCCGTATCTTTTAATAAATAGTAACGGTCGGGGATGATTACATAGCCTAAGTTGAAGTCATAATCTTTCCAACTAAATCCAATTTTTCCTGCAAGCGAATTGAAGCTCACATTGGACAAATGAGAAGCATCAAATGTTTCAAATGGAACATATGCGGCAGTGGAATCTTTTCGATATTGCTCATTTGAGCAACCCGACCACTTGTTCAACAAGGCTCCGGTTACAAGGTAATATCTGAATGGAGAGTTCAATGGTTCTGTCTGATAGGTGTAGGTATATTTCGTGAAGACCACATCCCAGTCGGTTTTTTTAGGAGACACTTCAACCATGGCACCACCATTATCGAATGTAAAATACATTAGCGAATACTCGGGGTTTTTTGGGATAATGAAATCAACAACACCTGTATTATTGTAATTGGAAAATCGGATTTTGTATTGACTTTTCGTAACCTCAACCACTTTGAATTTTCGCCAACGAACCGACCCAAAGTGTTCCGTACGACCGCGGTCAATAACATAAGTAACTCCAGTGCTCATTCCTGAAGGATCTCGGTAGTCTCCGAATGCCGTTGAGTCGTCAAAGAGATGTTCGGTTTCAGTTCGCCAAACTTTCCCGGTGGAGTCGGCTGCTGACATACTTGTATCGCCAGTATGGGCAACGAACATGAACTTCCCTGTATTTAGGTAAGTACGATATCCTTCGGCAGAAGCTTCAAAAGCCAGATCATAACTGCGGTAGGGAACCACTTTCTGCTGTCCAGTCTTAAAATCCACATAAACTTGGTCGTTGTAACTGACACCCATGGAGGCCGACATGTTTTGCAGCTCACCTGCTGGAGGTAAAACTAAAGGCGCTTCTTCCTTTTCGCACGAAACGATGAAAGGCAGTAAGAAAATCAAACAATACAGCGTCCTACCCATTTTTGGTTTTGCTTTTATTGTTTGCACTCAAATTCATTGTGAATTTGACAAAGCCTGTTCTTCCGGTGCCTACCGCAATCGTTCCCGAACCATCGTTGTGTGCCGAACCGGGCATATTGGAGTTAACATCGGTTACATCTAGCATATTTCGTATGCCTATTTGAACAAGCCATTTGTTTTTTCCGAACGATTTTCCCACGGCAGCATCCAACAAAGCAAAAGCCTGGCTCTTGAAAGTGGATATCGAATTATCTCCGTTTAAAATATATCCTGTGGAAGCGCCATTGTATTTATACCATGTGTTGAAGGACACTCCGGCTTTTTCGAATTGGTATCCTGCACGGAATCGCACCTCAGGATAATAATCATAATCGTAATTTGATTCTATCTTTTCTTCATTTTTCCCGTGCAAGGTATAACCCGCTTCAAATGAAAAGAGTCCGATTCCAAGAAACAGGTCAGAACCGATACCATGCATTTTACTTTTCCCTGTGTTTACATAGGTGTATAAATTGGATGTGATATCGGGTTGGGCCAAAGCGATTTCATCTTCAATCGAGTTTATAAATCCATTCAATTCAGATCGCAAGGTCCAATGCGGTTTGTTCACCAACAACCAAGAAATGTTTGTATGAAAGTTGTGCGAGCGCTCAGGAACAAGACTTAAGTTTCCTCGGACATTATGATTCACATCAACAAAATACAGGTAACGCTCCTTCACCGAAGGGGCTCTGAAACCTCTACCGTATGAAAAGCGGGCTGTTGCCGATGGACTCCAATCATACTTAAGGGCAATTGAAGGAATCAAAGGCATGTCGAATGAAGTATGATAGCCATATCGAATCGATGGTTTCAGTTCGATTTTGGGATGTGGACGAAATTCAAGGCTTGAGAAAACAGCGTATTCACTAACAACTGCTTTTTCGTTTTCGATTCTTTTACCCAAGGCCGTTTCATGCTGGAATTCCAGTCCTCCTAAAAAAGACACCTTTCCTTCTAAAAATGGAAGCTGATATGCTGTACGACCGTGCCATGCTTGCACACGGTTGGTGTCCTGCTCCTCCAAACCGTTTATGGGCATCTGATCAAGCGACACCAAGTCTTTACGGTATGTGTTTCGGATTCTTCTCCAATACGAATGGGCAAGGGAAGATTGCAATTTACTTTGATTGCTAAACCATATTTCACTCGAGATTTGTTGGTTGAATCGTCTTGTGTAATAGAGCCGATCAAATGCATAGGCCTCGTATGGTGTAATACGGGGAGCTCCTCGGTCAGTTAGTTTTTCATCAAAATATTGCGATTGACCATAAAATATGAATCGGCTTCCAGCATACCTGTAACCGACACGACCATTGTATTTTTCTTTAGGATGCCAAAGCTGGTCGCGACCCGCTTCTGTTGGCGACCAACCATCGAAGAAATATCGGCCACCATCCAACATTACTGAGGAGCGACCCGATGACAAGCCCGCACCACCTTGGATGTCATATGTGCCGATGCTCTCATACATTGTGGAAGCGTGCGCCCTGAAGGGTCCGTCAACCGACTTGTTTGTAATGATGTTGATGACACCACCGGCAGCATCCGAGCCATAGCTTGACGACATGGGTCCGTTAACGATTTCAATGCGTTCCACGGATGCCAATGGCAGTTGACTGGCATCAATTTTTCCGTCTAATCTACCGATGAGTGGAACTCCGTCAACCAGGATTTTAACATGTTGTCCACCCATACCATTCAATCGAATGCCAGCTCCCATTATCATGTCACGGTTTACACTGACCCCTTGCTGCATTTCAAGCAATTGATCCAAGTGAGATGCCCCAGACTGTTCTATGACTTCCCGGCTAATAACCTTAACGGAGTGAATGCTTTCGCTGACGGCTTTGGCCTGATGGTCGGAGGTTATATTCACCTCAGGGATACTCACATTTTTGGTTTTCAACTGTATAGCTCCTCGATGCAGATCGGAAATACTCCCACTCCAATCCTCAAAAGCCACATGTTTAATCAGGACCCTGGCTTGATCACTTTCTACGGCCTTGATGGCAGCAACGCCCTTGGGGTCTGTAAGCACGGGCTTACCCCCTTCAATAATGACAACGGCCTGTTGCACAGGTGCTCCATTCATATCCAAAACAGAAACCACCTGCGTGAAACCCGCCTGGGATAGCCCTCCCAAAATCAATATCAACAGTACCCTTGAAATCACGGCGCGAAAGTATTGTTTGGCTAACCCTCGGCAGCGGTATAAGGTTCATCATTACCATGGGATTCGGGTCATTTTGACATAGAGTTGACAATTGAAAACTCATACATCATAAACGACCGCCTGTTTCGTTTTTTTACGAAATTGGCTTCATGAAAAACCAACTATTGAACGAGCAGGCCCGCCATCTCGTGGAAATGATTCGCGAGCAGAACGATATCATCACAGGATATGAATCTCAAATACCCCAAATCGAAATCGATATCCTGATGGAAAATGTCCGAAAATTGTATCAGGTGCTCAAAGAACTTGAAAAGCGCAATGGTACAACACCTAATCTTCAGGAGACTGATGCCATCAAGCTGTCAGTCCCTGTTGAGACTGTCGTTCAAGAGACTTCTATCGAACCTGTAATCGAATCTCAAACGGTTGCTGTAGATATGATTGAACCGGTTGCAGAACCCGTGCATCCTGAAGAGCTGTTGGCTGTGGTTGAGATACCGGTTGAGGCCCCCAAGGCCGAAATCCGAAGAGAGGAGTTGATGACCCAGTCACGATTGAACAAGGACCAACCTAAGCCATCATCTAAAGCAGCCACTTTGTTTGATGAGGAATCGCATACGGTAGCTGACCAATTCAGTAGCACTCCATCCTTACATGACCGTTTGTCGACCGGCAAACCGGATGAGTCTATTGCCTCTAAGATGCAATCCAATCCGGTAGCGGATTTGAAAAAATCCATTGGTATCAATGAGAAATTCGCACTAATAAACGAATTGTTCGAAGGGGATATCAATGCATACAACGAAGCTATCGAGGTGCTCAACTCTTCTACAGACGAGGCTGCTGCTTTAGCGTATTTAGATGATCAATTGGTAGGAAAATATGGTTGGTTGCCCACCAACGAATCCTATCTAAAGCTTCGCAATTTGGTGGAGCGTCGCTATTGATTTTTCATAAACCTTTCCAGCTATGAAGATGAAATACGCCGGCTTGTTTTTCGCTTGGGTGTTTTTCGCGCCTTCCACCCTGCGCGCTCAGTATCATAAAGAGTTGATTGAAAAGTTATGCGCTCCAAAATTTCATGGAAGGGGCTATTACAAGAATGGGGACAATAAGGCGGCAGCGTTTATTCAGAAGGAGTTCAAAAAAGCGGGAGCATTCCCAATCAACGGGCAATATTTTCAGGAGTTCAGTTTCCCTGTAAACACATTCCCAGGTAAGGTTGAGGTGGAACTGGATCAGTTGAAGTTGAATCCGGGTAAGCATTTCATAGTAAATCCCGGATGCCCTCCTATAAATGGAAGGTTTCCGATCAAGCGGGTTAGCATTCCGTTTGATGTGA
>Ga0315906_10001071_pt1 | contig 41522 bp, 62 predicted proteins | sample LakEriMetagenome_4_FD_203526 | JGI IMG/M metagenome (GOLD analysis project Ga0315906, IMG submission 203526) | Freshwater fungal communities from buoy surface, Lake Erie, Ohio, United States - Buoy 2 MA122 | ecosystem: Environmental > Aquatic > Freshwater > Lake > Lake biofilm | place: USA...
GCTCTTCTGTAGTTCCTGTAACTGACAGCCTGACTTGCGGCAGACTTCATACGCTTTTCGTTCATCATCTTCCTCTCTTAATCATAAGGTAGCCTACCAGTAGGACAGCTCCCATTACCAGCCAGTAGCTCATCTACTAGCCTCTCTCACTATTGCGGTGATATCTAACGGTTGGCCTACTAAATAGGCGTCATCAGCGTCTGTTGTCCAGCCTGACACTAAGATTCGTACAGCTGTCGGTGAGCTGGCGATCCACGCAAGAGCTTCTCTCTCGCTGTTGCCACCCCACTCTGCGTTACCGCTCTCGTCTACTACTTCATAGAGCAGTATTAGCTCCTGTTGGGGTGGGTGAAAGCTAATGACATCTCCCATTACTCGTCCTCTCCTTCTCCAAATAGTTTAGTCCAGCACGCAGGGTGCGTACCGGATATAAGAATCTCTCTATCCTCTGCCGACATATCGGGGAAGGCCTTTTGAATATACTCTCCCGATTGCCAGCTCTCTACCGCTTGGCGATCCAAGCTCCACACTTCGTACTGGTCGCAGACACAACAAGGTTTAGTTTTAACTACGATGGTGTCACTCATCTTTCTCTCCTTCTACTGTCCTCTTGCACTTTACGCAGACACCCCAACGCCCGACTATCACGCCATCTATTTCTAAATGATCGGCGCAAGGCAGGCACCATTCCACCCCTATTGTGTCAATCTTTATCATTTACTCACTCTCTTTCTCTTGTGTATTAAATAACCGGTCAAAGGCGCTGTTTGCCTTGTTCAGCGTGGCGATAGCTTCCGCTATCTCTCTTTCCATCATCTCCTGCATAGTCTCGCTCATAGCTGGCACCCGCAATCTTTGACCGGTACTAGGTGATCTCCGCACGTTACGCCATAATGGTAATCGCACATATAGAAGTCCTCTTGCTGTTCACTCTTGCACCCGTAGGCGTGGCACTTACTCATTGTTCTCTCCTTCTTTCTCTTTACAGGCGGGGCAGATATTGCCCTCTCCCTCTTGCTCGTCATATTCTCTCTCACACTCGCCGCATTTAATCTCGTTGAGCTGGTGATTAGCCCAGGGATCCGCGTCATAGTAGCTCATTGCTTCTCTGCACAATCTGGGCAGAGCTTGACGGCATAGCCGTCTACTTGTCCGGCGCATAGCTCGGCAGGATCGTAGAAGTAATCGCACCCGTAGCAAGATTCGCGGTTATTCATCATCTTCTCCCTTTCTTTCATTTTCTAGTCGCTCCGTAAGGTAATCAATAGCTACCTTGCGGGCATTCTTATAGCCGGTACCTACTACCCAACGGGGCGGAATCTCTTTGGCCTTGATTGCGTCAAGCATTGCCTGCGTACTCATTCCGCAGAATTGTAGATGATCATATTTATATGGCATTCTCTTTCTCCTTCTCTAGTAATCGGCCGTCTCTTTCGCCCTTGGCGTAGCCGTAATCGTGCCAAGCGCTCTCCAGTTGCGTCAATAGCGATCGCAATCTTTCTCTTTCTTTCGCAGGCAAGGTTGCCTTATTCGCCAGAATCGCGTCAATGTCTAGGCGGATATCGCTGCGATCTCTATTCATTGCCTTCCGCCTCTAACATCTCCGCAATCGCCTCATTTACTAAATGCGGGTTGTTGGCGTACTCTTTCAATGCGTCGCCAAGGTAATCAAGCTCTAAGTATCCAAGAGCTACACCTTGAACTAGATCCATATCCTCATAACCGATTAGGCCTAAGAATAAAGTGGCCGGTGATGGGTAGCTGTAATTGCGAGACCATTCAAAGAGCGCGGTGGTCTCTTCTGCGCCTTTGCGTGGATCCTCATAGATATCCCAAGTGCTGCGTGTTGCTGTATCCATATCTTGTCTCTTTCTCTTGTAATTGCTTGCCTGGAGCTGTTAGCTACAGGATACCGCACTCTACCGGACAAGTAGAGCGCGATATTCCGCCTCTAATCGCAATCGCGTTTGATATCTTTGCCGCAATCGACGCAGAAGATGAGAGTGCAACCGGCCCAAGCTCCGCCGTGATGGCGTAGGCAAGGGATAGACGCCTCTTCTAGCTGTAAACATTCCATTCTAGTACTCCTTTCCAGTAATCTTGCAATAGAGCCAGAAGGCTCCTTCTATGAGCTGCCATAGCGCCCAACCTGCGATCGCATAAGCTGCGAAAGTGAGCAATATGGATCCAAGATATGCGAGCTCATTCATTAGTATATCCTCTCTCTCTTGGGCATTAGCCCCCTTGCAGCACATACGGGCGATCCGCAGCTGTAGGTACGCCAGACTTCAAACCCAACGCCTGGCGAATCTTTAATGGTCACATCACGATCGCAATAGTCGCATTGCATTTAATCTTCTCTCCCGTACTCTTCAATGAAGAGGCGCTTGGCCTCTTTCACACTATACCCTATAAATCGCTTGCTTACCAGATAGCCGCCTCTTGTCGCGTAGATCGTAAACCCATCTACGCCGTGCCTTTCTATGCTTACCATTCGATATCCTTTGCAGCTTCCAGGGTGATTCGATTCAATTCGGTAAGGGCTCCATCTAACGCGTGGTATCCCTCTTTAGTTGATATGTCTAGCTTGGCGGTCTCTTGGATCCATTGATTGAATCGCTCTTGTGCGTTTGACATTATTCTTCCCCTTTGCAGCTATCTTTGCAGCAATCGCAATAACGGTTTATGTTGGCGTGGCCGCAGCTGCGGCAGATGTCTGGAGATGGCATTATTCGCCAACCCCGCAAGCCTCTAGGAATCGCAAGCGATCGAATCGGTGATTCATTGCCAAGAGCTGATCGGCTAGGCCAAGGGTGATTACATCGGCAGCCTTCTGGCCTGCCTTGTCTAGTGTCTCGCGATCTACGCGAATTGACTTTGCGATTAGCTCGTAATCTTTGCGTGTCATTGTGTCCTCTTTCTGTTAGTGGGTTATTAAGTTATGAGCTCACTCTACCGTATAGCTGCGCCCGGTCAAGCATATTTACATAACAGTTTGATAACGATTAGCTGAGAATTAGCTGAGAGCCTTGGCCTTGCTTATGTCGATATGTCGACAATTCAAAGGCAGCTAGATAGTTGAATCTTCAATCACTTTACAGCTGCGGCTCTTGATTCGGATCGCAATCGGCTAGTGAGTCGACTCTTGGATCCTGGTAAAGAGCTACAGCTGCGACCGGTTAGGGGGTCGATGGTCTGCCGGTTGGCGTGCCGGTTGGTTAGTAGCCCGCCCCACCTTACACAACAGGGCAGACAATTCCCGCCTATCTGTCTACGGTCTGCCCCGCCTGCGTCTAGCCCTGCCCTAGCCCTGCCCCGTCTCACGGAGTGAGACAGACCCCATATGCTTAATTCGCAAGCGCAGAGGGTATATACTCCCCAACAAAAAATATTTGCTAAAGTTAAAGCTGTGATCTAGCCTCTGACCTGCGGTTATATATATTGTGATACGACTCACATAGCACAATACGCAAACGGCGTCTTTTTTAGCGCCTTATATATAGTAGGGGAGTAAAGCGGGGAAGGGTCCGGTTTACGACCCAGTACGCTACGGGTGAAACCCTTCGCGTAGCCCCCTAGGGCGAAGCGAGCAGTACCACTAAATGCGGGATAGGTCTATCCAGTATTGAATCTTATATTTTGAGATAATCAGCCCAGTATTAGGAAACTCTCCAACCTAGTATAAAGGAAACATTCCGGCGGGTGAATTAAAAATTCACCTAGCAGACGACACCTCGTCAGCCCATTTCGGGCCGTTTACTATTAGGAGAATACGTGGCAGAGAATTCAGCAGATATAGCCAAGAGAATTATTCTTGGCTGTGTAGCAGAAGGTATGACCATTGACGCCGCTTGCAGCTCGGCCGGTAAGTCAATGAAAACCTATGAGTACTACCGCCGCACCGATAAGATATTTGCAGATAAGATTGATCGTACTAGGCTCGGACTGAAAGAAAAGTCCTTTGCCTCAGGGGATGTCCACGATATCGACTTCGTCGAGTTCCGTAAGCGATTCCTGCACAGCCAGACCTTTGCCCATCAGAAGAACCTCATAGATGTCATTGAGGGTCGGGAACCTAGCTGGCTCCATCCTAGTATGAAGTATGAGCCGGGGCTAGCGGCAAACCGAGTTCTGATTAACATTCCGCCAAACCACGCAAAGTCCATTACGGTCACCGTAGACTACGTAACCTGGAAGGTAGCCCAGAACCCAAACTTCCGAGTTTTGATTGTATCCCAAACGCAGCAGTTAGCTGCCGACTTTCTCTACGCCATCAAGCAGCGACTGACGCATCCTATGTATGCAGACTTGCAGAGCGCTTATGCTGCTGGCGTAGGGTTTAATTCCAAAACCGCTTCTTGGCAAGCAACCCGCGTCACCTTCGGTGATGAACTCCGTGAGTCTTCTGAAAAGGATCCGAACATCGAGGCCGTCGGTATCGGCGGTCAGATTTACGGTAAGCGTGCCGATATGATTATTGTCGATGACGCGGTCACCCTCAAGAACGCTAATGAGTTTGAGAAGCAGATACGCTGGTTAACCCAGGACGTCCGGTCCCGTCTTAACCCAACCGGTAAGTTGATTGTTATTGGTACTAGAGTTGCATCCGTTGACTTGTACCGCGAGCTTCGCTCCGAGGACCGGTACCCAGGTGGGCTAGTCCCTTGGAAGTACTTGGCTATGCCAGCCCTTCTTGAGATAGATGAGGACCCCGACAAGTGGGTTACCTTATGGCCTGCCTCAGATGCTCCATTTGACGGACAAGAAGAGACAGATAAGAACGAAGACGGTCTATATCCTCGTTGGTCTGGTCGTAACCTTTACAATGAACGCCAAGCAATGGATGCGAGTACTTGGGCGCTGGTCTACCAGCAACAGGATGTATCTGAAAACGCAGCCTTTGACCCAGTATGTGTACGTGGCTCGATTGATGGAATGCGTAAGTCCGGCAGACTTGAGCCAGGACATCCGGGCCATCCAAAAGATTTAAGTGGTTTTACTATTATCTGTGGTATGGACCCGGCCATTGTCGGTGACACCGCAGCTATCTGTTACGCCGTAGATCGCGGTAGCAACAAACGCTACATCGTAGATGCTATGAAAGTGACTCGCCCCTCACCTCAGCAGATTCGTGACATTATCCTTAACTGGACTAGCCTCTATTCACCTAGTGAGTGGATTATTGAGAAGAACGCTTTTCAGGCTTTCTTAACTCAAGACGAAGGCATCAAGCAATTCTTGGCATCTCGTGGCGTTCTACTCAAAGAACACCATACCGGTTCTAATAAGTGGGACTCAGGCTTCGGTGTTGCATCTATGGCTACCTTATTCGGTAGCAAGCAACACGATGGTAAGCACCACCGAGATAACTTAATACATCTACCTAGTGACCAGACTGAGAATGTCAAGGCTCTTATCGAGCAGTTGATTACTTGGACACCAACTACTAAGGGTAAGACCGATATGGTAATGGCACTCTGGTTCTGTGAGATTAGAGCACGTGAGATGCTCAACTACGGCCAGTACGCCACACACCACTTGAAGAATCCATTTTTAACTAGCGCTGAAAAGCGCAAACGAGTAGTCGTCAATATAGACGAGATGCTTGCTAACCAAAACAAACTGTTTGTCTAAGGAGATAACTATGGCTAAGAAGAAAGCCAAACCTTCATTAAAAGAAGGCCTTAAGGAAGATATAAAACTTATAGGAAAAGGCGCAAAAGCAGGTTTAGTAACTGTCGCCAATTTAATCCCTACCGGTAAGGCAGCAAGCACTGTTGGAAAATTTGTATCTAAAACAACAGCTGGAAAAATGGTTGCTACTGAAGGCAAGACCGTAACTCGCAAATTTACTCAAGGCAGCAAAGCAAACATTACTCAGCAAGCTCCTAAGAAATTCAAGGAAGGCGTCAAGTCTCCTGTAAAAGGAACTAAGGTAACAGTAGTAAAACAGACAAAGGGACAAACTCCTTTGCAACAAACTACTGTAACAAAGGGCAGAGTTGCTAGAGAGACTACAAAGAAAGCCGGTACTTACGCCAAAGGCGCTGTAACTGGTGCATACGTAATGGATGAGTATAACAAGTCAAAGTCTAAGAACAGAAAACCAGGTAAAAACTAATGGCAACACGCAAGCCAACATACGGAACAGGACCTGATGACATTGACATTCAGGCTACCAAGGCAGTTCGCAAGCCTCGTACAGATGTAGTAGATGCTACAGGTAAACCATTACGTGAACTGACACGAGCCGAAAAAGATGCTCAGTACAAAAAGATTAAGACAAAGTGGGAGACAGCTCGCGCTGCTACCAAAGCTAAAATTGCTGCAAATTCTAAAGTTGTTAAAAGCCGACCAGCAGGATCTACTATTCCAAAGTCAGCAAAACCAAAAATTACTAAGGCTGAAAAGCAGATTGCAGTTGAACTTTCTAAAAAGGGAATGAAGAAAGCTGCTAAGGACCAAGCAAAGGCTTTAGATAAAAAGTATCCAGGACTTTACAAGAAAAAGGCAAACTAATATGGCAATGAAGAACGTATCAGGCGGTAAGGGCAGCCCAGGAATTGCAGGCGGTACATATACACGCCCTGCTGCAAAGGTTGCTAAAGTTGCAAGCAAAGTAGCAGGTAAAGCAATGTCTGCTGTTGCAAAAAAGAAATCAGCAAAAGAAGTTGCCAACACTAAAAAAGCAGTTCGTTATGTTGTAGAAAAAGTACAACCTAAAACTATTGCTGAGAATAGTGTAAAGGTACGCAGAGGTAATCCTTCTGAAGCCAAAAGAATGAATGAGTTTAGCAACAAAAGAACACAAGATATTGCAACTGGTAAAAGAGCAAAGATGGAAGAGTCTTCAGTAAAGAATATGAAGCCAGCTAAGGTTGTAAAAATCAATTCAGGAACAACAAAGTCTTCAACTAAAAAGTAAGTAAGGAACCCCAGTGCTAACACCAAAAGAAGTTAACGCGAAGTTAGGTCGCTTGCAGACCAAGTTTGCAGCCCGCGACCAGCGTATGCGTGACGTCCTTTCGGTGCGTCAAGGAGATCTATCAAAGGTCTACCCTTCGATGTTCTCAGAGGATTACCCTAAGCCACTCGTAGCAAACTTTATTGACGTTGCTGCCCGTGACTTAGCAGAAGCAATGGCTCCACTTCCATCATTTAACTGCTCTGCGTCCAATATGGTTTCCGATACAGCCCGTCGCGCTGCTGATACTAGAACTCGTATTGCTAACTTCTATGTCGGCGTATCAGAGTTACAGCTTCAGATGTATGAAGGTGCCGACTGGTACAACACATACGGAATGATGATTGGTATGGTCGAGATGGACTACGACTCTAACAATCCACGTATGCGCCTGCTCAACCCTTGGGGTTGCTACCCAGAGATGGACCGCTTTGGCCGCGTAGTCTCTTTGACTCAGGTTCTCAATACTGACACAGAAACTCTTGCATCCCAGTACCCAGAGTTTGCAGAACAGATTTACAAGAAAAATAACTATCAGCCTGGTAACCCATACATCACTATGGTCCGTTACCACGACGCTGAGCAAGACCTTATCTTCCTACCTGAACGTCAAAACCTAACTCTTGTACGTACACCAAACCCAGTTGGCAAGTGTCTTGTACACGTTGCTATGCGCCCATCTCTTGATGGTCAAGCACGCGGTCAGTTTGATGATGTACTAGCAGTACAGCTCGCACGTGCTCGCTTTGCAATCCTACAGATTCAGGCAGCTGAAAAGTCTATCCAAGCACCTATTGCTATCCCACAGGATGTGCAGGAACTTGCTCTTGGTCCAGACTCCATTATGCGTTCATCTCAGCCACAGAACATTCGTCGTGTTGGACTAGAACTTCCACCAGGAGTATTTACAGAGTCGGGAGTACTAGAACGTGAACTACGGCTTGGCGCTCGTTACCCTGAATCACGATCCGGAAACCTCAACGCGAGTGTTATTACTGGTCGTGGAGTACAGGAACTGCAGGCTGGCTTTGATACTCAGATTAAATCCGCACAAGCGCAATTCGCCAGAATGTTTGGCGATCTTATTGGGCTATGCTTTGAAGTAGACGAAAAGTTATTCTCAAACGTACAGAAGACTATTAAGGGTTCTGAAGATGGAACACCGTATGTCTTGAAGTACACACCTTCTCGTGACATTCGTGGCGAGTACGGAGTAGAAGTACGCTACGGAATTATGTCCGGTATGGACCCATCACGTGCAATCATTGCACTTCTTCAGATGCGTTCAGACAAGTTGGTTTCACGCGACTATGTACGTCGTGAGATTCCAATGGACCTTAACGTCACACAGGAGGAACAGCGTGTTGATATTGAAGAGATGCGCGATGCTCTTCGCGTTTCTGTTGCCCAGTACGCACAAGCGATACCGGCTCTTGCGGCGCAGGGGCAAGACCCTTCTCAGATTGTCTCTCGTATCGCAGAGGTTATCAAAGGTCGCCAAAAAGGATTAGCACTAGAATCAATCGTGGAGAAGGTATTTACACCTGAACCACAGCCAGAAATGGCAACGCCACCAATGGGTGGCCCAGAACTTCCAGCAGCAGGCGCGGCCCCCGCTCCTGCCTCGCAGCAACCTCCACAAGAACAAGCTGGTCAGGCCCCTGCTGCTGGTCAAAAACCCGATATAGCGACACTACTAGCCGGTATCACCGGCGCAGCGTAACCGAAGGAGGTGCAAATATGAACAAGGGATCACACGCTCCAGCTCCAGTACAGCCAGTTAAGGTTGATACAAAGGCAGGATCAGTTAAAGGCGGCAAAGTTGAATTCGGTTATGCCGGACCAGCTCGCAAAGGCAAGAAGGCTTAATAAGTAGAAAGGCGTGCGGGATGATGGAAGACAATAAAGTACGTCCTCCCGTACGCTCTTCTCACTTTATAGTGTTGTTTGCAGAATTCGCATATAACCTAGCAAGTTCAGTAGCAACTTTTTTTGAATCAATATTAGAATTAAGCATCTATAATTACAACCGCAAGAGCGAAGAGTCTCAGGCGTGGGAACAGATGACACAAGACCTAGAGACTTTAGAGGAGGACAGATGACAACAGCGCCAATGAATCCATTAGCGGGTCCTTCCGGTCCAGGCAAGTTTTCAACTCGTACCGATAAACTCGATATGGGTTCAACCTCATACGGAGAAGGTCAAGAAACTGCGGCTATTAAGTCCGGTGCTACTCTTGCTACTACTCCTGATGTAAAGGGAACGCCAGCATCTGCTGTGCGTCAAGCAGCGCTTACTCCGCTATATGCTCCAACAGAGCGCCCAGATGTACCTGTTACAGAAGGTATTGATATGGGGCCAGGTGCAGGATCAGAAGCACTTGCTATGCGTAAGGAAGACGACACTAATTTTAGAGCAGCTATTGCTGATTACAAGCCAGTATTAAATTTTATTGCAGACCAGCCAAATACCTCACCAGAAACACGTGCAGCTATTAGGCAGTTATGGGATAATCTGTGAGTATATGGAACAGAATTGGTGATGTAGCAACTACTGCAGTAAAGAACACTGCTAAATTTGGCGGTGAAATTCTTGAAGCAACAGGAAGTGCTGCACGTTTTGCTTGGGATGTAGGAACTGCGCCTTGGAATGGTGCAGAAGAATACAACGGTTTTATTCAACCATTTAAAACTGCTGCAGAAAAAGAAGGCAAAGATATTATCAAGCCTTTAGCATCTGCTGCAGGCGCTATTATGAAGGTACCTGGCGTACAGCCAGCACTTGAGCGTATTGGTTATATCAACCAAGAGTACATTCGTGAGCCACTTACTACTGTTGCACTAGCAGTTGGTGAGATTAACAAGCGCGGTGTTACCGGTGAAGGTCCACTTATTGCTGAACTTGGCTACTTTGACCCTAACTTATGGCGTAAAGCCTATAAAGGCGCTCAAGAAATTTCATTTGGTCAGGCAGTAGTGGGCGCAGGGCGCTCAGTGTATGACCCAAAGTTTAATATCTACGATCCAGCACAGCGTGATGCAGCATTTAAGAAGAGTGCTTGGGGCAAAGCCTCATCAGGTGGCGTTGATTTACTAGCACAGTTCTTTGGTGATGTAACTCTTGCTGGTGGTAAGGTTGCAAAGGTAGCAAAGGCCAGCGAATTAGGCGTGGGACTACTTAAAAATTCAGATGTTGTAGCAAAGGCAGCTGAAGATATTACTAAGGCTCAGTTTGGCGTTAATAATCGCTTCAGTAAAGTACTAGATGACTTTACTAAGAATGATTCCTTGTACGCTTTAAACCATCCAATGGTTAAGTCTTCTTCACAGCCAGGACTATTAGCGCATTTACTAGGTGATTCTGTAGACCGCGATGAAACAGCAATGATTCTACGTTCTGCACTAGGTGATCCTGCAGCAATGGATGAACTTCGTTTGCAGCGTGCATATATTACAGACGCATTAGAGGCTGCTCGCGGAGATTTATCCGCAGTAGATGAATTTAAGTTATTTGCTGCCCCAGACGGTAGTGGAATGCTACCTTTCTTAAACGATAATCCTACTATTATTAAACAAGCGCAGGATAACTACTCATCTTTAATTGCATCTGATAAGTATTTTGCTAAGTTAATGCAGGTTGGTGAAGGCGGTGGTTCACTTACACGCACAACTGGTAAGGGACTACAGCAGGCAGAAGATTTCGTAGCAACAGCTCGTGCTATTAAGTTCTACGACCAAACAGTAGGCGCAGCTAAACTTGAAGTTTACCAGCCAACTCCATTTCACCGTTTATATCAGAAAATCTCTTGGAGCCAAGGGGAACGTCCAGCAGGACTTGTAGACTTTAATGACCCAGATTCATATAGAGAAGTCGTTGCAACACTTGAGCGCTTGCGCCCAACATCTGCTATTAAAGGAACACCATCTACTGTAAAAAGAGTTGGACTTTTTACCGATGAACAGGCAAACGGTCTTCTTAATAGCTATATTGCTGCAGCAACTCCTGAGCAAAGATTTATTGCTACCCAAAATATTGAAGAGACTGCAGTAAGAGCGTTAGCTGCCAAGTATAAGATTACAGAAGAAGCAATCAACGACATCTATAACGATTACAAAGGTGCTCGTACATCCGCTTTGAAGTCAATCCAAGATCGTGGATTTATGGTTGATACTGACGGTGGGATTATCAAGGTACAGCAACTTGAATCACAGAGCGCTGACTTCCTGCCTTTGATGGACTTTGACCTATTAGACAAGGTGCTCAAGCGTAACGCAAATACAATTAACGCTACCCTTGGTCGCGCTTCAGGCAGAATATTTAACGCAGCAGACGTAGTACAGGACTTGTTTAAGGCTGGAGCTTTGCTTCGCCTTGGCTATACACAGCGTAACGCTATTGATTCACAGCTTCGTATCGCTGCATCCGTTGGTGCTATGGCATCTCTTCGTCACCTAGGTCCTGGTATCAAGAACATTGTTAATAATTCAGTACGAGTTCCAGCAAGATTGGTTGATAAGTACAGCCCTCTTGGAACCACTGCAACACTTGAGAAAGTTCAGAAAGCAAGCGTTGGAGTTATTCGTGAACTTGATGAATTAAAGACCAAGATTGGTGCAGCAGAAGCCAAGTTGTCTCTTGACCCAGAAGATGTAGATTTACTAGGTGAAGTAAACACACTTAAACTTCTTCAAGAAGAAAAACTTGCTGTGTATAACAGTTACGCAGAGGCTCTTAATAAGTCTAAAAAGGCACAGCCAAAAGACCGTATCGGTACTGGTACATTTGAAATAACAACATCTGATGGTCAGGTCTATGAAATAGACGATGCCTTTGGTGGGCCACTAGGTGATATGTTCCGTAAGATTGCCTCATCTGGTAACTCATTTGAACGTATGGTCGATAGCAATACTGATATGTACGCACGTAACCTAGCATCAAAGGGTATCGGTGCTGTTCGCCCTACAGATCCTGCTTACTTTGAACAGTGGGCACAGACACTACGTCAGCAGTTTGGTAACTCTGCTGTAGTAAAGAAACTCGTTAATGGCGAGACTATTGATGATATCGCTAAGTGGCTAAAGACTTCTCCAGAAGGACGTGACCTACGTAATCGTCTTTCAATACCTTCAGATGAAGCAGTTGAGTACGTTACAAGAATCAGCAACTTCTTTGATACATACTTACCGGTTTCCTCAAACTTGCGTAGCAAGTTAAGCGATATAACCGCAGAGGATTTGCGCGGTACATTTAAAGACCCAACTGACCTACCTATCATTCACGGACATCTACTTGAAGAGACATTCTTTAACAAGTCAGATAACGTAGTAAAGAAGTTTATTAACGGTGCGTTTAAGTTACTTGCAACTTTGCCAGAAGACACATTGGCACGCAACCCATTATACGTACATTTCTACCGCGAGGAAGCACGTCGTCGCGTAGATATTGTTGCAGGACTTAAGGGAGATAGAATATCATTTGAGGACCAGCAGAAGATTATGGCTGCAGCTCAAAAGTCTGCTCTTCGTGAGATGAAGAAGGTGCTCTTTAATATTGAGCGCAAGAGTAATCTTGCTATGGTTATGAAATACATTAACCCATTCTTCTCAGCACAGGAAAACTCTTACAAGACTTGGATGAAGTTTGCAGTAGCAAACCCTGCCATTGTTAATCGTGGTTATATGGTTTGGCAGGCTCCAAATGAAGCTGGCCTTGTCACAGATCAAGACGGCAATATTGTCCCACCTGGACAAACTTCAGGTAATGACACTATGTGGTTTAGCCTTCCAAAGGGATTAACACAAGCAGTCCCTGGATTAAAGTCACTTACTGAAATTGGAATTCCTAAAGCATCACTAGATATTATTTTCCAGGGTGGAATGGATGCCTTGTACAACAAGGGTAATCCAAATGTATTTAGCGATATATTCCCAACCGGTCCATACGTAGCAATCCCAGTTGCTGAGATTACAAAGAATCAACCTGATACAAGAGAAACTCTTAAGTGGTTGTTCCCATACGGATATCCAAAGGATGCAGCATCTGGCTTATTGCCAGCTTGGGTACAAAGATTCCAGACACGTGCAGCAGGTCAAGATGACCCACAGTTTGCTCGTACTTATCAACTTATCTGGAACACAGAACAAATGCGTGCAAAGCGCAATGGACGTGACCCAGTAAGCCCAGAGAAAGTCCTTAGAATGACAAAGGACTACTGGAATATGCGTGTTGCTGCAAACCTTATTATGCCGTTTGCCCCACGTTTTGATACTCCTTACAAGTACTACCTCGATAAGACACGTGAGTACAGACGTGTATACGGAATCAATGCAGACGCTAAGTTCCTAGAAGACTATCCAGAGTTCTTCTCATTTACATCTAGCCTTTCAAAGAATCCAACTGGTGTTCAATCATCAGTTGCTGCTACAAAAAACATTAAAAAGTATGACAAACTTATTGGCGAAGTAGTTGATATTGACCCTAAGTTAGTTGGTTTAATTGTTAACGATCCTTCCGGATACGAGTTCTCACAATCTGCATACGACTATCTTTACAAGAAGCGTGTGTCAGCAGATGCCCCTGATAGATTCCTTTCATCACAAAGCCCTGCTGAAGCACAGAAGAAGACTGATGCAGAAAAGGGTTGGATTCAGTACAACAAGTTTGCTGATGCGCTAGACACAGAACTTGCTGCTCGTGGACTAACATCCATTCAGCAAACAGGTGCGGAAGACTTGGCTATTATCAAGGCTGCATTTATCAATAAACTTGCAGTACAGACTGACGTTGATGGAAAGCCTATGTTTGATAAGAAGTCTGGCGAGTATGTACGCACAGCTTGGTATGACGATTACCTTGACTCAGACGGGTCAAAGACTAACCGAGTCATAGCAGGTTTAAGCAAGATTCTTACTGATCCAGATTTTATCAAGAACAATAAAAATAATACAACTTGGAAGTCAGTTGACAGATATCTTGAGTTTAGAAAAGTTATCGCAAAAGAACTTCTTACTAGAGAAGCAAAGTCAATCGAAGCAAAGTCCAATGCTGATTTAAGAATCATATTTGATGGCTTTATCAATAAGTTAAAGCGTGACGATAAATTAGGTTTTGCTTATATCCACGATAGATTCTTGTCACAAGACCTAGTAGTAGATAAGCAGCTTACACCAAAGGAAGTTAAATAATGGCAGATTTTTACGATGCTCTTGTCAAAGATGGTTCCATAACACAGGAACAGGCAGACGCTGCTCGTGCTGCTAGAAATCAGGGAACTGCTGGCAAGACACCTAAGCCACCTAAGTCTGGTACTTTCACACGTACTTATGTAAGTAATAACATACCTGCCGATACTACACTTGCAGATACAGTTAATAAGACATTCCAGAAGTACTATGGCCGTGACGCTTCTCAGACAGAGTTAACAACCTGGATACCTCAACTTAAGAACAAGTACAAGTCTAAGACAGGTGCTTCTAAGAGCACAGTCAAAGAGACTTACAAGAATGGCGTTCTAGTAGATACCTCGTATCTTACCGCCGATAATGAAGATCCTTCAATCTTTCTTGAGACTACTATTAAATCTCAGTTGGCCGCAGGAGTACAAGAACTTAATGAGCTTGCGATTCCGGAAGGTCCTTCTGGTAAGTACTTCGTAGCAGTAAAGAGACTTGCCTCTGATAACGGCATTATGCTTTCAGATTCAGCAGCTAAGTCATACGCCAATAATATTGTTGCTGGAGTTGTAGATGAGAACACAGTTTTCAATACAATTCGTGAAAGTGCTGCACAAGCCTTCCCATCTTTAGCGGATAAGATTAAAGCAGGTCTTGACCTTAAGACACTAGCAGATCCTTATATCCAGTCTATGAGCAATATCCTTGAAATACCAGACACAGCCATTGACCTCTTTGACCCAAAGATTCGTAACGCTATGGCTTATACTCTTCCAGATGGCAAGGTTGGAACTAAGTCTATCTATGACTTTGAAAAAGAATTACGTCAAGATGACCGTTGGCAGTACACAAATAAGGCACGGGAACAAGCAGCATCTGTTGCTACTACCGTCCTCCGAGACTTCGGATTTATGGGGTAACAATGGCTAAGAAAAAATTAGAACCAACAGTTACTATTGGTGGAGCACCGGCTGGATATAAGCCTGCTACAACACTTCAACCAACTGTAACTATTGGCGGTGCGCCTGCAAGTTATCAACCTACAGCAACACCTAATTACATTACCGGAGAGAACGTTCCTGGGGTAAAGACAACACCTAAAGTTACTGAAGAAACTAAAGCTACAAAGGAAACAATATCGGCTACTCCAGTAATTCCTAATTCTGGTCTTAACGCCGATGAAGTTCAGACTCTTATAAAGAGTTATACTTCTGATGTACTTAATAGAATGAGCCAAGAGGAAAAGACTGCAGAGCGCCTTAGCGCTTACAACATCCTTCGTATGGAGTTTGAGCAGTATGGCTTAGGGTCTTTAGTTACAGACATCAAGAATCTACTTATTAACGATACTCCAGTATCTGAGTTTGGTCTACGCTTGCGTGGAACTGATGCTTACAAGGATCGCTTTAAGGCTAACGAAGCACGCATTGCTGCGGGTCTTTCAGCCCTTAGCCCTGCTGAGTATGTAGCACTAGAGGACCAGTACCAGAATGTTATGCGTAACTATGGACTTCCTGCTACCTATTACACAAAGGATAAGACAGGCAAGCAAGCTGGATTCGAGAAGTTTATTGCTGGAGATGTATCTGCTACAGAGTTAGAAGACAGAATCTCTACAGCACAGAAGCGCGTTATTAACGCCAACCCAGAGGTATCTAGTGCTCTTAAGGCATTCTACCCAGACATTAACAATGGCGATATCTTGGCTTACGCACTAGATCCATCACAGGGTCTTGAAGGAATTAAGCGCAAGGTAACAGCTGCTGAAATCGGTGGCGCTGCTATGGCACAGAACTTGTCAACAACAGCAGCACGTGCAATGGAACTTGCTGGTTATGGAGTTACTAAGGAACAAGCACAACAGGGCTATCAGACAGTAGCCGGTGTTGCCCCACGTGGAGCACAACTTGCTGAGATTTATGGTCAGTCACCATACGGACAGACAGAAGCAGAACAAGAAGTATTTGGTCTTGCGGGTTCTGAGGCAGCATCTGCTCGCCGTAAGAAACTAACAGGACTTGAAAAGGCTGCATTCTCTGGTACTACCGGAGCAGCAGCAGGAGCACTTGGCCGAGAAAGAGCAATGGGCCAAGGCCAAATATAAATAGACCTGCCTTGGACCTACCGGCCCCAAGGAGTGTTTTAAGACCGGTAGTTAGAGCCATACCGTTTCCCCAGACGAATATGAGGCTAACGACAATTCAACTAACGAATAGGGAGAAGGACCACTATGTCCAATTACGACTACGAGGATGAAGACGACGACATCACCACCAATGGTGATAACCAATCGAATGACCTTGTTAAACAACTACGCAAAGCAGCTAAGCAGAAGGACAAAGAACTTGCGGAACTCCGCGATAAGTTTGATGGACTAAGCAAGGCTCAACGCGAGAGATCCATCAAGGATGCCCTCGAACGTCGAGGAGTAAATCAGAAGATTTCTGCATTTATTCCACAGGACATTGACCCAACTGAGGAGTCTGTGTCTAAGTGGCTTGAGGACTATGCCGATGTATTCGGTATTGACCTTGGCCAGAACCAAACTACGAATGTAGATCCAGCTGATATTGCTGCATACAAGAAGATGACTGGTACTGCTGATGCAGGACTGTCACCAGAACGAGGCGCAGACGTGATGTCCCGTCTTATGAATGCAAATAGCAAAGATGAGTTGGATGAGATTATTCGTCAGTCTGGACTTTAACTCAACCCAAACAACGAAAGGTAGCGCCTAATGGCAATTCCATCAGGTTCCCTAACCGGAACATCGGACATTAGCAACCTCGTCAAAACCGCATACGACCAATATGTTCGTATGGCTCTCCGTAGCATCCCGGTAATGCGTGCGATTGCAGATGTCAAGCCAGTACAACAGGCAATGCCAGGTTCATCAGTTGTATTCTCAATCTATTCAGATCTAGCTCAGGCTACATCTACATTGACAGAAACATCAGATGTATCAAGCATTGCACTAGGTAACCCAAACCAGGTTACAGTAACACTGAACGAATACGGTTCAGCAGTTACAACAACAAAGAAGCTAAACCTAACTTCTTTCAACGATGTAGACTCAGCACTTGCTGACATCATCGCTTACAACTCAGCAGACTCTATTGATGCTGTAGTTGCTGGAGTTCTTACAGGTGGCTCAAACGTCATCTACGCAGGAACTGCAACAACAACCAACACCATCACATCTTCAATGACAATGGCTGTTGCTGATATCCGTGAGGCTGTAACACAGCTTCGCACAAACAAGGCTGTGCCACGTATCAATGACTTGTACGCTGCATACCTCCACCCACGTCAGGCAGCTGACCTCCGTGCTGAATCAGGCACAGGCGGCTTCCAGGCGCTCACACAGTACGTTGACCGCACACCATTCGTGGCTGGTGCAGTTGGCGTAATCGAAGGTGCGTTTGTAGTTGAGACACCACGTGTCCCATTCGCTGCAAACTCAGGATCAGTTAACGTCTACAAGGCTGTTATCGCTGGTCGTGAAGCACTTGCTGAAGCACAGGGTCAGGACATCTCTACCGTTATCGGACCAGAGATTGACGCACTCCGTCGTTTCCGTACCATCGGTTGGTACTATATGGGTGGCTTTGCACGCCTCCGTGAAGCAGCACTCTATCGTATTGAGTCAGCAGCTTCAATCAACTAAGTGCAACGGTGGGGGGCAGGGAAACCTGCCCTTCATCACTTAAGAAGGGAAGATGAATGCCGTATAACTTGGTAACTCCTTGGGAGAACGAAACCTGGTGTGACAGTACATACTTTAATACGTATGCACGTTTGGCAGGACGACCACTTGCTGGTGGTTCTTATACTGGAGCTGTGCCATCTTTTCTTACAGATGTTCCACGTGGTGTAACACTTCTAGTAAACGGTACAACCGTTACTGAAAGCAGAACTCCATATCAGGATGACTTAGCAAATGCTGACACCTATTATCTAGGTGGCCACGCCTATACGCTATCTGATGCAGAAGCGCAGATCCTAATAGATGCTGGTTACAGCGAATATCTAACACCGGTGGCTTAATGGCAAAGCATTGGGAAGTACATCCAGAAGAAGTAGCAGGTTGCTTCGGATGCAAGGCTATGGGCCTTCAGATGAATACAGGTGCAGCAAGCAGTCGTGGTATACCCACTGCCAAGCAGCACGATAAAGAGTTGGGTGCGTATTACGACGCAGTTCGACAAGGCATTGAACCTCGTTCAACGAGACAGCCTGATATTGATGCAGCAGTAAGAATCAGTAATGAAGGCGGCAAGGCCTTTGACGGAATCAACCTAACATACAAGGAGTAAAAAATGAAGGAAGAAGCATACGCTAAAGAAAACGGCAAAGCGTTTGAATATGTCAAGAACGTTGAAGAAGTAGAAGCCTATCCTCTAGCAGACAAGCAGTTTGCATCTAACCGTAAGTATATGACATACGAGTCAATCTCTACTGGCGTCGGTGGTAAGAAGTAATGTGTGCTAAGTGCGGATGTAAGTGCAAGGCAGGTAAGCCACAAAAGGGCTGCAAGTGCAGCTGTGCAACTTGCAAGAATGCTAGGAAGAAGTAATGAAGAAGGCTAAAGGCGCTAAGAAAGTTGCCAAGGTTATGCGCGAGTTTAAAGCTGGCACACTTCATTCAGGTAGCAAGGGTCCAGTAGTCAAGAACAAAAAGCAGGCTATTGCTATCGCTCTTTCTGAGGCAAAGATGTCTAAGAAGAAAATGGGCAAGAAGAAGTAAATGGCCAAGGATCCACGCTTAGAACGTGCAGGTGTAGAAGGCTTTAACAAGCCTAAGCGCACACCTAGCCATCCAACTAAATCACACGTTGTCGTTGCAAAAGAAGGCGACAAGGTAAAGACAATCCGCTTTGGTCAGCAAGGCGTCACTGGCGATAAGAAGCCAACAGCAAGACAAGCATCATTTAAAGCACGTCACGCAAAGAACATTGCCAAGGGCAAGATGAGTGCGGCGTACTGGGCAGATAAGGTGAAGTGGTGAAGAAGAAAGCATTTTGGGATACAAAGAATCCTAAGAAAACATCTAAGACATTAACACCTGCTCAAAAGGCTGCAGCTAAGGCTAAGGCAAAAGCAGCAGGGCGACCATATCCAAACTTGGTCGATAACGCAGCAGTATCTAAAAAGAAGAAGTGAGGTAGACGGTGCCAACAGGTAACGCAGGATCAACTCTGGTAGCAGAATTAAATAGACTAGCCAATGGTGGCACCTATCCTCCAATTACTTCTTATCTTGATGAGGCAGGCGCAGCCCGTGCTTGGGCTGCAGCACGCTCTGTAACTATTTACCATACAGATACAGTAGGAGTTCTTAATGACATTGCGGGTATCCCGGATGGTGCGGATGGGCGCCTTGACTACACTGGTATATGTAATTACCTCGCTGGTACTACTGGCCTTACTGCAAACGCAGCACTCCAAAGTATTGATGAAGGTGCTTGATGAGTGCGACGTTTAACCTAACGCTTGAACAAGCGACTACATTTAATTTTCAGTTCCAGATTAAGAACGACTCAACACCTTGGAACTTAACAGGCTACACAGGCACAATGACTGTACGCCCATTTACTGGGTCAACTAGCACAACTTTAACTGCAACACTTGCTAATGGTTATATGACATTCGATGTTCTAGTAGGAAGAGTCACCGTTAACTTCCCTGCAACCATTACAGATATCACACCAGGTCGCTATGTCTATGACCTAGTACTGACATCAGGTGTGACAGTAACTCGTATTCTTGAAGGACAATTCACAGTGACACCAGGGGTGACGGTCTAATGCCAACAATTATTGTCGTAGAGTCAATCACTCCACAAGTATCAGTAACTTTTTCTGCAGACCAAGGACCGCAAGGCGGTCAAGGTGCAACAGGACCAACAGGTGCAGCTGGACCTACCGGTCCAATCGGTGCGACAGGTGCAACAGGAGCGACAGGAGCAACAGGTGCTACAGGATCTACTGGTTCTACTGGTGCCACTGGCCCTACTGGGGACACTGGCCCTACTGGTCCGACTGGAGCTACAGGTAGCACAGGTGCGACAGGAGCAACTGGACCTACTGGCGCAACTGGACCCACTGGAAGTACGGGCGCTACAGGTGCTACAGGAGCTACGGGAGCACAAGGCCCGACGGGACCAACTGGTAACACTGGAGCCACAGGACCTACAGGATCTGTAGGACCAACAGGTGCAACTGGGGCCACAGGCCCTACTGGTGCAACAGGTAGCACAGGTGCTACAGGGCCAACCGGAGCAACCGGTGCTACAGGTGCGACAGGACCGACCGGAGATACCGGTCCTACGGGTCCTACAGGCCCTACAGGGGCCGATTCAACAGTACCTGGTCCAACAGGACCAGCAGGAGCAACAGGCCCTACAGGAGCCACAGGAGCGCAGGGTGCAACAGGAGCGACTGGACCTACGGGTCCTACAGGAGATACAGGACCAACGGGAGCAACAGGCCCTACTGGACCTACCGGAGCTACTGGCGCAACTGGACCAACTGGTCCCACCGGAGCAACTGGAAACAACCTAACAGGATTTAATACTCAGACTGGTACAACCTACACATTGGTTATCGGTGATAAGGACAAGATTGTTACTTGCAATAACGCATCAGCGATTACAGTAACAGTGCCACCGTCAGTCTTTAGTGCTAACGACATAGTCAGCGTGGCCCAGTATGGAGCAGGTCAAGTTACCTTTGCTCAAGGATCTGGAGTAACCATTCTTTCAACAGGTGCTACAACTACAGCGCCAAAGCTGCGTACTAATAAATCAGCAGCCAGCGTTATCTGTACAGCATCTAACACCTTCCTTATCGTAGGTGACATAGCGTAAGTTTGCTATACTGTCAAGATGAAAATAGCCATCTATACAATCAGCAAGAATGAGGAAAAACACGTTGAGCGCTGGTACAACTCCACAAAGGAAGCTGACTACCACCTGCTCGCAGATACAGGATCAACAGACAGAACAGTTGAAATTGCTAGAAGTCTTGGTATTACTGTCTTTGAAATATCTGTCGTACCCTTTAGGTTTGATGACGCGAGAAATGCGTCGTTAGCGTTATTACCGCCAGACTTTGATTACTGCATTGCACTAGATGTAGATGAAGTACTCACACCTGGTTGGCGACAGGCGCTAGAAGCACCCCTTGCTGCAGGTATTGATAGACCTTCGTATAGAAGAATCGAAGCGTTCCACGAAGACGGAAGTGTTGCTTCAGAGTTTGATGGCTTTAAGGTACACCGCAGACAAGGTATTAGGTGGAAGTACCCAATCCACGAAGTACCAGAATGGTACAAAGAAGAACCTGAAGTTAAAGGTCGCATTGAAGGTTTTGAAACGCACCACTTGCAGGATAAGACAAAGTCTAGGGCGCAGTACTTAACGCTACTAGAGGCTGCAGTGCGTGAGAATCCAGATGCTAGAAACTTGTACTACCTTGGTAGAGAACAGTCCTACCACAACCAGTTGAAAGAATCTACTGAGTCACTGAAGAAGTACTTAGAGTTAAGTATCTTTCCAGAAGAGCGTAGCGCAGCTTGTCGAATCTTATCTAAGTCAGACCCAAAAAATGCTGAAGAGTGGTTGACAAGAGGTACTGAAGAGTATCCGTGCAGAGAATCAATACTAGGTCTTGCTAACTATTACTACGTAAACCAAGAGTGGGATGCGTGCTTATTAGTAGCAAAAAAGGCTTTGGAGTATGACAAGAAGCCTATGTCCTTTTTGTCTGAGTCTTGGGCGTGGGGATCAATGGCCGATGACCTGATTGCAATTAGCAGTTGGCAACTTGGAGATTTTGAAACAGCAGTAAAGCACGGAACTAAAGCAGTAGAGATAAACCCAAATGATGAACGCTTGGTTAAAAACCTTGAGTTCTATAAGGAGAAACTAGATGGCAACCCTTAACGATATCATCAGTGAGATTCGTTCTTCACTCGCAGGTTTTACCTTGCGACAAGATCGTATTACTTACTTGACGAGCGCTTTAAATACTACAGATACTGCTATCCAGATTGGCTCATCAGCCAACCTTGCTAAGGGTATTATCGAAATTGATGATGAACTCATCTGGGTTGATAACTTTACACAATCAAGCAACACAATGAACGCGGCTCCTGGGTTTGGTCGCGGATATCAGGGAACCTCAGCTGCTCCACACGCGGTTAATTCACAAGTAATTCTTACTCCATCATTCCCACGTACCAACATCCAGCAGGCAATCAACGACACAATCAACTCTGTCTATCCTAAGCTCTGGGCTGTTTACTCAACTACATTTACTTTTAACGCAAGCCAGACAACATACGCGCTACCAGATGATGCAGACAATATCCTGTATATGTCTTGGCAGACTACTGGTTCAAGCCGTGAGTGGTTGCCTATCAACCGTTGGCGTCAAGACCTTATGGCTAACGTTGCAACATTTAATACACAGAAGACTATTAACATCTATGAGAACATCCAGCCTGGTAGAACAGTACAGGTTTGGTATATGGCAAAGCCACAGACTATGACAAGTGGCACCGATGACTTCAGCGCAGTAACTGGTCTACCAGAATCCTGTAGAGATGTCATTGTCTATGGCGCAGCATATCGTCTGCTCTCCTTCGTAGACCCAGGTCGTATCAACTTGACATCAGCTGAAGCGGATCTTGCAGATAGCAAGGTGCCAGGAGCAGCCGGTGGTAATGCTTCTCGTTACATCTATGCACTCTACAACCAGAGACTGCAGGATGAATCACTCAAACTTACAAACATCTACCCAGTGCGTTTACACTACACGAAGTGAGGAATAGCAAGTGACAAGAAAATATAGTTCAACTTCGGTTGCCACAACATTAGCGGCAGGTGTTAACAGTTCTGCCTTGAGCATCACGGTAGCATCTGGTACGGGTGCAGCACTTATGGGCGGTGTGACGTTATCACCAGGTAACGTAGATACCTTCGCTGTCGCACTTGACTATGACACCATCAACGAGGAAATCGTTTGGGTCACCAACATCTCTGGAGATGTACTTACTATTGACCGCGCTGAGGCTGGTACTACAGCAATCGCACATACAGCTGGCGCATCTGTAAAGCACGTCTTTACTGGAGATGACGCAACCTTCTTCACAGCAGGAGTTGCTACAGCAGATGCTGCAATCCCTGAGGCTATTGTGACAGCAAAGGGTGACCTGCTTGTAGCGCAGACAAGTGCAACTGTAGACAACCTAGCGGTTGGAACTAACGGTCAGGTACTGACAGTAGATAGCACACAGACACTTGGTGTTAAGTGGTCTACACCTGCTACAACAGATCTTACATTCAACGCACAGACCGGTACAACGTATCAGTTGGTAATCGGTGACCTTAACAAGTTGGTTACCTTAAGCAACGCTAGCGCTATTACCTTAACTGTACCTAACGGTACCTTCACAGCAGGACAGCAGATTAACGTACAGCAGATTGGTGCAGGACAGGTCACTATCGTCAGCGATGGAACTACAGTGCTGACATCAACCGGTGCTACATCTACTGCTCCTAAACTGCGAGCGCAGTACTCAGCTGCAACAATTATCTGTACCTCAAGCAACAACTTTACAGTCGTGGGGGACCTAAGTTAATGTCACCAATTCTAGGAATCTGGGCATCCCAGATATCAGGACACCTTTGGGCACCTGCCGGTGCCTATGATGCTTTGGGTACGCTGACATTGTCTGCAAATGCAACAAGCGTAACTATTTCTGGCATTCCGACTGGATATAAGCATTTGCAAATTAGAGCAAACGTTCTTACTAGTCATCCAAATAACGATTTAGGAGTTCGTTTTAATGATGACTCTGCAGGGAATTACAACACTCATACACTTTACGGTTCAGGCAGCGTAGCAGGTTCTTTAGCTATATCAAACTCAACTTTCTTGGGAGCCGCTTTTAGCCAGCCAAGTGATTATCCTGGATCATTTGTTATGGATGTCCTTGATTATTCTAGTAGTAATAAATTTAAAACTACTCGTTCGTTGTGGGGTCACGATAGAAATGGTGGCAGTGGATACGTTGGTTTATATTCAGGCGCTTGGCGTTCCACTTCAACAATTACTTCAATTACTTTTTATAATACATTTAGCGGTTCAACAATCAATACAAATACGCAATTCGCCTTGTACGGCGTAAAGTAGAGGAGAGACGATGGCTACCAATACATACGTTGCACTTGATAAAGTAACAGTAGGAACTGCTACTGGAACCATCTCGTTTAACTCTATTCCACAAGGGTACACAGATTTAATTATTGTTGCTAAATATGGAACATCAGGTTCTGGTAACTCTATGGGTATGCGTTTTAATGGAGATACTGGAAGTAACTACTCAATCACTACGCTTTATGGCACTGGTTCAAGCGCCCTTAGCGATAGAGCATCCAATCAATCTTATTCTCTTTTTGCGTACAACATTACTTCATCAAGCTCTTCAACTCTTGATACACAAACAATCTTAAATATACAAAACTATTCAAATACAACTACTAACAAAACTGTTTTAGAAAGAACTGCATCTATAGGTAGCGCTTATCCAGGAACAGAAGCAGGAGTTACTCTTTGGAGAAACACCGCAGCAATTACTAGCTTGCAACTTATATCTATTGGTTACACTTTCCAAACAGGCTCCACATTCTCGTTGTACGGCATCGCTGCAGCTTCAGTCGGAGCCAAGGCAACTGGTGGAACTGTCTACTCAGATGACCAGTACTACTACCACGTCTTCGGATCAACCGGTACATTTACTCCGTTGCAATCACTGAGCGTTGATGCTCTTGTAATTGCAGGTGGCGGTGGTGGCGGTGGCTCTGCATCTGGTGGTTACAATGGTGGTGGCGGTGGTGGAGCCGGTGGTCTTCTTGGTCTTACATCTCAATCATTATCAGCAACTGGTTACACAGTAACCGTTGGTGGCGGTGGAGCAGGTGGCAACCCAGGAATTGGAACACAAGGTTCAAGTTCAGTATTTAATAGCAACACTGCAATCGGTGGCGGTTACGGCGCAGCACAAGCTGCAAACACAGTTGGTGGCAACGGTGGCTCAGGTGGTGGTGCATCGCAATACGGTTCAACATCTAGCGGTGGAACTGCAACATCAGGTCAAGGCTTTGCTGGTGGTTCATCTAATGGACAAGCAGGCGGTGGTGGTGGCGCAGGAGCCGCTGGTACTAACGGAGTGAACTCAACATCAACATACGGTGTTGGTGGTGTTGGCTCTACAACTTATTCAACGTGGGGTCTTGCAACTGGCTTTGGTCAGAATGTTTCTGGAACTGTTTACTTCGCAGGTGGTGGTGGCGGTGGTAAGTACTTTGATGCAGGCGCAGGTCCATTAGGTGGATTAGGTGGCGGTGGCAATGGTGCCGCTAAAGAAACTTCATCAACAGGTACTGGTACTGCTAACACAGGCGGTGGTGGTGGTGGTGCAGGTGGTAGCGCAGGTTCAAACCTTTCAGGCGCAGCTGGTGGATCCGGCGTAGTTATAGTTCGTTACTTGAAGGCTTAAGGGAGATTAACTAATGCCAGCTAACTACATTCTTTTAGAGCGCATTGAACTCAATGCCTCAGCAGCAAGCGTCACATTCTCCAACATCCCACAATCGGGCTATACCGATTTGAAGGTTGTTATGTCTGCTCGTATTACTCGTTCAGGTTTTCCAACAGATATTATGAATGTATCGTTCAACGGCACAAGCACAAACGAGTCTAGCCGAAGAATGGAAGGTAATGGCTCAAGTGCTTCATCTGCATCTAACTCATTGCTTCTTGCATATCAAGCATCTTCAACAGATGCAACAGCAAATACATTTGGTAACGCTGAGTTCTATATTCCTAACTACACCAGTAGTAATTACAAGTCAGCATCTAATGATGGTGTTTCAGAGAACAATGGAACAACTGCTTATGCTGGTTTTGCTGCCAACTTATGGAGCAATACAGCAGCAATTACAAGCATTACATTTACACCCGACGCCGGTTCTGATTTTGTTCAATATAGTTCCTTCTCGCTATACGGCCTAGCAGCAGTAGGCACAACGCCTGTGATTGCTCCAAAGGCAAGCGGTGGAAACATCATCAATGATGGTACTTACTGGTACCACACCTTTACTTCAACCGGTGCTTTCGTACCGCAGACAGGACTATCTTGTGACGTACTTGTAGTTGCTGGCGGTGGTGGTGCCTCACGTGGTGGTGGCGGTGCAGGTGGAGTTGCTTACTACGCAACTCAATCACTAACAACAACTAGTTATACTTGCACAATCGGCGCAGGTGGTGCTGGTTCCACAGACAGCGAAGGCTCAAACGCTGCAAAAGGAACATCAGGTGTTAACTCAAGTTTTACTGGTCTTACTGCAGCAGTCGGTGGCGGTGGAGCAGGTGCCGATTATTCAACAGTTAATAACGGATTAAATGGTGGTTCTGGTGGTGGTTCAGGTTATGGACGACCAAGCTCTGATACACGTGCAACAGGCACAGCAGGACAAGGCAGTAGCGGTGGTTTAGCTCTTTCAGATTCCACAACATATACATCCGGTGGTGGTGGCGGTGGCGCTGGCGCACAAGGCGGAGACGTTAATAGCGGTTCTAAAACAGGTGGAGTTGGTGGAGTAGGTGTATCTACTTATTCATCTTGGGGAACAGCAACTGGTATCGGAGAAAATGTATCAGGCACTTATTACTTTGGTGGTGGCGGTGGTGGCGGTGGTAACACTTACGCTGGCGGTGCTGGTGGTTACGGTGGTGGTGGTGCAGGCAAGAACACAGGATCTTCTAACAACGGTTTGACTAATACCGGTGGCGGTGGTGGCGGTAACGCCGATGGTGTTACTTGCGGTCAAGGCGGTTCAGGCGTAGTAATTATTAGATATCCAATAGCGTAAAGGAAAACAAATGGCTCACGCAGCAGAAGTAGATAGCAACAACACAGTCGTTCGTGTACTTGTAGTACCGGATGAGCAGGAACACCGTATCCAAGATTACTTGGCTAACGAGTTGGGACTTGGTGGTACTTGGGTACAGACCAGTTACAACGCACGCATCCGTAAGAACTATGCAGGTATCGGTTATACATACGATGCAGCACGCGATGCCTTCATCGCACCTAAGCCAGAGTGCCACGACACCGTGACCTTTGACGAAGAAACTTGCACCTGGTCTTGTCCAGATGCTTCACACGTAATCATCATAGGAGAAGAAACAAATGGCTGATAAGAAACTGATCGTAGACCTTGCTAAGGGAACACAGACTTATGTGGACCTAACACCAGAAGAGATTGAACAGCGTGCAGTAGATGCACAGGCTGCAGAGATTGAGCGAGCAGAGCGTGAAGCAGCGCAGGCTGCTAAGGCTGATGCAAAGTTATCAGCACAGGCAAAGCTCGCAGCCCTCGGTCTTACCGGTGAAGAAGTAGCAGCTCTTACAGAGTAATGCTTGAAGAGTTAGTCCCTATCCGTAGGGATATAGATGATGCAGTAGACGAAGTATTGATTCAACCATTTTAAGGAGAAGTAATGGCCTACGGAAGTGACATCAGTGAACGCATACCAACGGTCCTGTCAAACCCTGCTGGTAGTACAACCTATACACCTACAGGGTACTCCTACGATGTTGCCATCGCTGGTCTACCATTCTTCATCTCACCTTTAGATGACTCACCTTATCGTCGTGTAACAGCCCAGTATCGTAAGAATCAGTTTGATACTAGCCGTGAGCCAGGTGAGCAGACGCTCACCGGTTGGTGGCTACGTTCACAGTCATCATTCCACTTTGGTCAAGGCATTAAGTTCTTTGAGCCAGCACAGGATGAGTCACTTCGTTTCCAGTACACAGAGTCTAAAGGCTTAGATGTATGGACTAAGGGACAGGCAACACTTCTTCCAGCCTGCGATAACCAGCACATTACAACCGGTGGCATTAGAACAGATGGTCGCCCTTGGCAGATTATGCGATCTATCCAATGGACTAAGAACAGCAATACTTACGACGGCGTACTGCTATCTGATGAGTACGACGTAGATAAGGTATTTCCTGCCATCACCGTCTCTATTAACAACAAGGCTTTGACTAGCAACGTAGCTACACTGACTACAACTGCAGCACACGGCCTATCTACTGGTATGGAAATTACTATCAGTGGGGTAGATGCTACTTTCAATGGTGAGTACCGCATTACAGGCGTACCAACTACAACTACCTTTACCTATGCTAAGACTGCAGCTAACGTAACATCAACTGCAGTATCTCCAGTAGGTACTGGAGTAGCAGAGATTATCCACTTCATTGACTACAACACAGGAACTGACTATCCAGTACACGCTCTCTGTGATGATGGCGTCTATGCCTACTGGGTTACTAACGTACTCAACGCTGGAACTCCAAGACTAAGAGTCTATAAGAAGTTGCTATCTGATGATGCTTCTGTATCACCTACCCTGATGATTACCGATAACGGTATTACTGTAGCTAATGCGGTAATGGAGTACACCAAAGAACGTATCGTTATGTGCGTCAATGACAAGGTGTACGAGTTTGCTACAACTGCAACAACACTACCTACTGCGGTCTATTCACACAACGATCCAGACCACATCTTTACTAGCATCACCTCAAGCGGTGCTGCAATCTATATTGCTGGCTACTCAGGTATCCAATCTAATATCTACAAGTTCACCCTTGAGACAACAGGTGCTATGCCTACCCTGTCATCTGCTATTACTGCAGCTGAACTACCGGTAGGAGAGCGCTGCTTTAAGATTAGTTACTATCTTGGCTATATGGCTATCGGTACATCTAAGGGTATGCGAGTAGCACAGACATCAGACCAAGATGGCTCTATTGCCTATGGCCCACTACTCTTTGAGTCAACACAACCAGTCTATGACTTTGCCTTCCGTGATAAGTACATCTGGGCTACTACTGGCGTAGATGGACAGGTAGGACTTACTCGCGTCAACCTTGGCACAGAGATTAGCCAGTTGGTATTTGCCTATGCGTGGGACTTGTACGATCCAGATGACACACTAGGACACTACACAACTACCTGTTCCTTTATGGGAGACACAGACCGCCTTGCATTCTGCAACGCTGGTAACGGCTCAGATGGAACTATCTATATCCAGTCAGCAGATGAACTACTACCTGATGGATATATCCGTACAGGCTTTATCCGCTATAACACTCTTGAGAATAAAATCTTTAAGTTGGTACAACCTCGCATTGATACCTTGCAGGGTGCTTTCAATATGTACTCTATTAGCGCTGAGAATATCGAAGCTAACATCGGTACATTTGCTCAGGGTGATGCTGTCCCAGAGGTAAACGTCAACTACCCAATCGGTGCTAACCAGTATGTAGCCTTTAAGTTTGAGATGTTCCGTGATGCCGATGACTCATCACTTGGGCCACTGTTTACTGGCTACCAGGTTAAGGCACTGCCTGCTATTCCACGTCAGCGCTTAATCCAATACCCACTGATGTGCTACGACCACGAGATGGATAAGTTCAACAACGAAGTTGGATACGAAGGATCTGCATACGCCCGTATGTCTCAGCTTGAAGCAGTTGAGAATATCGGAGATACCATCCGCGTACAAGACTTTAGAACTGGTGAGTCCTATATCGGACTTATCGAAGAGTTGGACTTTATTAACAAAACCCCATCAGATAAGCGATTCTCCGGATACGGCGGGTTGCTCCTAGTAACAATTAGAAGCGTCTGATGGGTTTACGCGGTCCTAAGCCAAAGGGAAGAACTTGCTCCCTTGAATCTTGTTCCAAGCCACATAAAGGTCTTGGTTATTGTACTGGTCATCTTAATAGATTAAGAGCGAATGGTGATGTAAACGAAAGCAAGCCATTAGAACCAGCCTATAAACCTGTATCCGATAACAATGGTTATATGGTTTACAAGAAAAACAACAAAACAGTTAAGGTACATAGAGAAGTAATGGAACAACATTTAGGTAGACCGTTGTTATCACACGAATCTGTGCATCATAAAAATGGAGATCGGGCAGACAATCGAATTGAAAACCTTGAACTCTGGTCAACAAGTCAACCCTATGGGCAACGAGTAGAAGACAAAGTCAAGTGGGCTTTGGAAATACTTGAAACCTACCAAACGATTAGGTCGGTGTAATGCAAGCACAAGACTACGCAACAGTAGCCATAGCAGTAGTAACTATTGTTACAGCCTTTGCAGGCGCAGTACGTTGGTTGGTTAAGCATTACTTAAATGAACTCAAGCCAAACTCAGGCTCAAGCCTCAAGGACTCCGTCACTAGGCTAGAGGAGAAGGTTGAGATTCTTTACCAGATTATGATTCAACGAGGTGGTAAATGATTCCATTAGCAAAGCGTGCAACACCTGCTGCTATTGCTGTCCTTCGTCAAGCTACAGCACTTAAGCCAGGACGCAAGAAGGCAAGTGATGGGCTACTCCCATCTAAGGATCACGTCAAGCAGAATCCAAACTCTGACCACAACTCAGGCTTTGCAGTAGATATTACTCACGACCCAGTATTTGGTATTGACTGCGCCTTTGCTTTCATTAAGTTACAGCGCGACAAGAGAGTTAAGTACTTGATATTCAACGGTAAAATCTGGTCACCTGAGAAGGGCAACAGAGATTACACAGGTCCTAACAAGCACACCAAACATCTTCACATCTCCATCAAAGAGACGTGCGGTAATGACACCTCGCCTTGGTTTCCTTGGCTAGGTGAAATTAAAAAAATCAACAAAGTAAAGGCTAAGTTTTCTAAACCTTTACCTAAGAAGAAAGAAGTGAAATGAAAGACTATATGAAGAACCCAATCGTCCTAGCAACAGGTGCATTCCTTGCTGCTTGGGCATCTAGCAACTTTGATCTTGACTACCGCGCAGTTCTATGGGCAGTTCTATCTGGCATCTTTGGATACGCTACACCTAAGAAATAAAGTTTGACTGCGAGGCCAATGGCCCCTGCTCCTTCGGGAGTGGGGGCCTATTTTTTGTTGCCTAAAATATGCCAGACTTACTGTCACCGTTGAGGTGAGTCTTTAGTCGGTGGCAGTTAGCACAGAGCGTTTGTAAGTTAGACGGGTCGTTGTTGTTCCTGTTGCCGTCGATGTGGTCAACGTCAAGTTGACTGATATGTACCGGCTGGAAGTTACAGTGTTCACAGTAGCTCTTGCGGTGGACTGATAGTGGGTATCTAAAGCGCCGGTAGACTGCGTGACACTTGTACTTGTTGTGCGCTTTGTCCTGCCTAGAGTCTCTAAGGTTGACTTTGGTAGGACCACAGACTGAGCATACACCAGTCCGAGTCTCTTCGTTAATCTCCGAAAGTCTGTGCTTCATCACGATCTGGGGGACAAGGTACGACTACTAGATTACCGCAGGAGAAGCAGGTAGCATCAAGTGCGTACCAAACTAGCTCATAATCTTCAAAGGACGCTGCGACGTTAAAGACCATAGACCCACACGGACACACGTGGAGTGGTCCTAACTGTCTTAAATCGGTCCCAAAAGGCTCAGGAAGGCCATTGTAGGGGTCCTTATATGACCTGAACTTTCGCAGGGTTGGTAGACGGAGCCGCATACTGTCGGGCCTCCTACCTTCCTCGGCCCGTCAAGGGCCGCTTACTGTTATTCGCCTTACGGCTCATATTGTAGACACAGTATGCCTAGTATGTGTCTTGCGACACGCCGTGATAAGATGACCAGTATGACAACCCTTGTAGGAATCTCTAGTAACGACTTCGTCGTGATGGCAGCTGATAGTCAAATCACCGATGGTGACCAACGTATCATCTCAACCGATACGCCGAAGATAATTAACACTGGTAGATATTTACTGGGCTTAACTGGTGACTCACGTCCAGGAGATATCCTTGCCTATGCGTGGAAGCCACCGCTTTATCGCGGTGAAGATCCCGTTAGGTTTATGGGAGCCAAGGTATTACCTAGTATCTCAGCTGCGTTCAAGGAAGGTAACTACGAAGTAGATAACAAGGAGATGAACTTCTCGTTCCTACTATCCTTCGACGCCAACCTGTTCTCTATAGGTGGCGACCTATCGTTTAATACATCTGAGCGTGGGTTGTTCTCGGCAGGCTCCGGTGGAAATTATGCCCTTGGGTACTTGTATTCCTTGGAACCTAAGTCTTACAATAGGTTACTCACGGCAAGTGTAGTAGCTGAGAAGGCAGTCAAGATTGCATCTTTACTGGATATCAATACACACCCACCGATTCAAGTTGTCACACAGATAAGGAATGATAAATGAAAGAGATAATTGCACTTTGTTTAACTTGTTTTTTACTAGGGTTTGTTGGAGCATACGGCTTCGATACTTGGTTGCAATGGAGAGATGACCGTAAATGGCGATAGAAGATCCTAAAGAATTACTACTGCACGTACTGCATTCTAAAGATGCAAGTCGTGACCGTAGTTTACAGACAGAGGTAGGTCCATCAGAGATTGGTGGATGTAAGCGCAAGGTCTGGTACAGACTAAATGCACAGCCTCATACCAACGATAACCAATCTAAGTTGGCTGCAATTATGGGTACCGCTATCCACGCAGCTATCGAAGAGGCTATCGGCGCACTTGATCCTGAAGGCAAAGAATACTTGGTGGAAACTGAGGTTGCCTACGGTGATATGAAAGCACACGTAGACTTATTCGTACCTAGTACTGGTGCTGTCATTGACTGGAAGACTTCTAAGATTAAGAACCTTAGTTACTTTCCATCTAACCAACAGCGTTGGCAGGTACAGCTCTATGGTTATCTACTATCTAAGAATGGCTATGAGGTTAAGACAGTTAACCTAGTTGCTATTGCTAGAGATGGTGCCGAGAAAGACATCAAGGTACATACAGAACCTTACGATGAGACGATGGCACTTGCTGCTATGTCTTGGTTAGATAATGTTAAGAAGTCTGCGACGTTGCCTGAACCTGAGAAGGATGCTAGTTTCTGCAAGGACTACTGCCAGTACTACGATGCAACAGAAGAGATGGGTTGCGGTGGTTTAAAGAAAGAACGTATCGTCCTTAGTGAAGTCGTGATTGAGGACGAAGAAGTTGACAAGCACGCACTGCATTACTTACAGTTAGATAGCAAGATTAAAGAGCTGGAAAAGGAACGAGAGTCCTTGAAAGAATCTTTACAAGGCTCTACTGGCACTACTGCTAGTGGCGTTGAAATCAGTTGGACAACAGTCAAAGGTCGTGAGACAGTTGATGCAAAGGAAGTTGAGAAACTTCTGGGGTTTGTACCGAAGACAATCGGTAACGAATCTGTAAGACTCAATATCAAAACAAGTGGAGGAAAGTAAATGGCTGCAAACGAAAACACAAAGTTCCAGATTAACTACAAGTTAGCTGATGGAACTCTTATCAATCTTTATGCTGCAGATGTACGCGATCTTGAGACAGGTCTTACTGACCTATCAATGGTCGCAGCACTCATCAAGTCAACAGCAGGTGAACTATCAGGTGGTAGCGCACTAGCAACAGCTAACGCTGTTATCACACAGGCATTCAATGCAACACCAGTTGCTGCTCCAGCAGCAGCACCAGCAGAGCCAGGTGCGAAGGTATGTAAGCACGGACCGATGTCCTTTAAGACAGGCACATCAGCACGTGGACCTTGGCAGGGTTATATGTGTCCATCACCTAAGGGTGCGATAGATAAGTGCGAGACTATCTGGGTTCGTTAATGTATGCGCGAGCCAAGGTTCTATGAGAACCCAAGCTGCGCTGAGATAGGTGGTGACTTGTTCTTTCCTGAAAAGGAAGGGCAACCATTTGGCAATATAGAAATTGCTATGGCAAGAAACATTTGCCAATCTTGTCCTCATCAAACTGAATGTGCAGAGTGGGGAATTAAAAAAGAGATATACGGAATCTGGGGCGGTCTATTACCTAGGCAGCGTCAGATTGCTAGACGACAATTAAACATCATACTGAGGGAGGAAGACGTTGCTTGATCTACAACGTGCGTGGGGCACAGTCCTCACTAAAGCAACGCCTCTTCCTGATGTATGGAATGCACTAGCAGCACAACAGATTAAGTTCCGAAGAGGACAAGTCTGTATGGTTGCAGCTGCACCGAATGCTGGTAAGTCTATGTTTGCACTTATCTATGCAGTCAAGGCTAAGGTACCAACGCTGTTCTTCTCAGCAGATACTGATACCACTACTGTAATGATGAGAGCAGCAGCACATACATCTGGTCATAACCAGGTGAACGTGGAGCAGAACTTATCTTCTGACTCCCATTACTACGACGTACACTTTGAGAAGCTCAAGCACATCAAGTGGGTCTTTGACTCCAGTCCGTCACTCGATGATATCGAGTTGGAGATTAAGGCTTATGTCGAGTTGTACGGCCAAGCCCCTGAGTTGATCATCATAGATAACCTTATGAATGTAGCTGCAGAGACAGACAACGAATGGGCGGGGCTTCGTGCAATTATGATGGAGCTTCACGATATGGCACGTAAGACTGAAGCCTGTGTTCTAGTATTGCACCACGTCTCTGAGCAATCAGAGTACGGGTCTCCTACAGAACCACCAGCACGTCGTGCTATTCACGGTAAGGTCAGTCAGTTACCAGCACTGATACTTACACTGGGCTATAATCCTGAATACAACGAGCTTAAGATAGCTGCAGTAAAGAACCGCTTTGGTCCACACGCTGCAGATGGCAAGACCTACGCCACCTTGAACGTAAGTTACGGCGCTTGTCAGATATCAGATAAGAACGCATACGGAGCAATGCTGGCTAACGATGCAAGGCACGGATATACTGGTAACTATATACCTGAAGATGAATACGGAAATGAGATAGCGGTCTAATGGCTAACACAGAGATTCAGTATCTAAAGAATGAAATCAAACAGCTCAAGTCTGATATGGCTAACCTCATTATGGCCTTGATTGAACTGAAAGTATTTAAGATTACGACAGATGAGAACGGTAACCCTGTCTACGATACTGGTAAGAATGAGTAGTCCAAAGTACAACAAGGCTAAGGGTGCAGCCTTCGAGATCGATGTAATGAAATGGTTTCGAGGACTGGGTGTATTAGCTGAGCGCTTACGTCTAGCGGGTAAAGATGACGAAGGTGATTTAGTATGTGTTGTCGCGGGACAGACCTACATACTAGAACTCAAGAACACCGCAAGACTAGACTTGCCGGAGTTCTGGAGACAGGCAGAGGTTGAGGCGCTTAACTACGCTAAGGCTCGTGGTATTGGGGAAGTGCCACTGCATTATGTTGTAGTTAAGCGTCGCAACGCTGGCATAGAGAAGGCTTGGGTGGTCCAAGACTTAACACAATGGCTAAAGGAGAAACAATAATGCCAACACCACAAGGTGATATCACAAGTACAGAAACGTGGAGCGAAGCTCCAGCAGAAGAAGCAGTAGAAGTAGTAGAGGAAGAATTACCGGAAGAGGAATTGGACCAAGCGTGATTTGCCAGCCTTGTATAGATGCAGGTGAATACAACCGCTTGAATCAAATTAAACTTAGCGAAGCACATCACGAACAATGCGAGGGGTGCGTATGCCAGCACAAGACTGGTCCAGAGTACGTAAAGCGGGCAGGTACAAAGGTTCCGTTGATGCAAACTCAATCCCCATAGATGCAATCATTAGATTCTTTGGCGGTGAAGTAAGAGAAGGTAAGTCAGCTAGTGTGCGTTGCTGCTTACATAGCGACAGTAGACGATCTGCTGTAATGAATACGTACGATAACTTGTACTACTGCCATACCTGCGGTAAGGGTGGTAATGCAGCAAACATAGTTTGCATACTAGAGAACTTGGAGTTTAACGATGGCCTCAAACGCGCAGTCGAAATTGCAGCTGGAAGCGGCGCAGCGATACGCACAGCAGATAAGTCCAGAGGCAATCGTGGCGCTAGAAGAACGTGGGATATCTGAAGAGGTAGCTGCGCTCTATATGCTAGGCAGTGTGACTGATCCTATGAACGGTCACGAGATGCACGATGGGTGGATATCTATTCCATACATCACTGCCCTTAACCACTGCGTAGGCTTTAAGTTCCGTAGGTTAGATGATGGTAAGCCTAAGTACGGTAGCCCTACTGGGCAGAAGGCTCATCTCTATAACGTCGTTGACACAACCATACTGAGTAGACACATTGTGGTTTGTGAAGGCGAGTTAGATACAGTCATAGTCTCAGGAGTCCTTGGTATACCAGCAGTAGGTGTACCTGGAGTACAGGCTTGGAAGCCACACTTTGCCAAGCTGCTCAATGGTTATGACACCGTCTATGTTGTAGGTGATAACGACGTCAAGGAAGATGGCACTAATCCGGGTGCTGAATTTTCTAAGCGCGTTGCTTCCGAGGTATTGAACGGAACTATTGTTACACTTCCACCTAATATGGACATCAACGACTACTACTTGGCTCACGGTGCAGAAGCAACGACAGCCTTGCTGGTAGGTGAAGGAAATGGATAAGGGTGAATGGGCACAGATGGTACAGATTTTGCATACTATGGGCTTTCACATCTTGGAAATCAATTACGAAAAGGAGACTCTTCTAATATGTCCAACAGCAACCCGTTAGTAGATCATCTTGCAGTAGTTGGTTACCGTGCAGATGGAGTATCAACTGAAGACTTAACATCTTTCATTGAATCCTTTGCTTCCCTTCGTGCTAACAGAGTCAAGGGCGTGGGCCACGACCAGTATGCAATAGCACAAGGACAGAAGTTTGAATCCTTTACCACCGCAGATACCATCAGAGAGTTGATTGAAGAGTTAGCTGACGCTAGTAACTACATAGACTTCCTTGCTATCAAGTTGCTGAACATTCAGCACACAATAGATTTGGTGTTACCTGACTGTGACTGAACTCAACCCTTCCATCTATGACATCGTACCTAGCATCGCTCGTGTTGTACACAACCAGTACAACAAGTGGGTAGAACGTGATGACCTTCAACAAGAGTGTGTGCAGTGGGCGCTTATGCGTATTGAATATATCAATAGCCAGTTAGATGTAGAAAATACTACTGAGCGCAGACATAACGAGCAGAAGATTGCGTGGCAGATGAAGCGTGCAGCTGAACGCTTTGCACGCAAGGAGAAGGCAACCAAGTCCGGCTATCAGTTAGGTGATGAAGCCTACTATCAGACCGGAACATTAGGTCAGTTGCTACCCTTTGTTATTGCCTCAGTGATAGACGGTACTGTGCTAGAGCAGGCACAAGAGATGATTAGAGATGGCCAGCCGAAGGGTTCATCGTCTCCAGCAGAAGGTGGCAACCTTCTCAATATGCTCATTGATATTAAGAGCGCTTACCAGAAGCTAGATGAAGAAGACCAGAAGATACTTATGCTTCGCTATCACGAGAACCTTAAGTTAGAACAGATAGGTGAGATACTAGGCTGTCACTTAACTACCGCAGATCGTAGATGTGACCGTGCTTTGCGTGAACTAAACAATAAACTGGGTGGGCCTAGCCCTTATCAGTAATGAACGAGTTAATCCTTTTCGACTTTCTTAAACTTAATCTCTACCCAGATTTAGAGAGAGCACCTGGTATCTATGACGCCTTCGACTGCACCAGTGCTAAAGCCGGTCACTTCATTGAACTGAAGTGTCGCCAAACCCATTATTCTACGCTACTTATAGAGCAGATGAAGTATCGTAAGCTCATCACTCAGGCCTACCACCGTGACCTGTTGCCCTTCTATATCAACAGCACACCGCTTGGTATCTACTCCTTTGATCTCACAGAGTTAGATGAACCTGAGTGGTTCATTCACCAGATGCCAGCGACCACAGAGTTTGAGAACAACAACAAGGTAGAGAAGATAGTTGGATACCTAGACGTAGAGGAAGCGGTGAAGTTATGACCTATGATTACGAGTGTGCTAAGTGTAAGAACACATACACTATTGAACGCAGTATGTATGACACTGAGGTGCTACCAGTCTGCGTTACCTGTCACGAGTCTATGACTCGCGTCTGGGCAGTAGGCGGTATCACTTTCAATGGAGATGGCTTCTATGTCAATGGGGGATAGATGACACAAGGATTTACCAGCGGTATGCGCTCATCATTAGATGATACGTGGTCTACTCCTCGTGACTTCTTTGGGAAGTTGCATACAGAATTTAACTTTACTTTAGATGCAGCTGCGCTGCGTTCATCTGCTGTCGTGCCTAACTACCTTGGACCCGATCACGAATCCGATTGGCGTCGTGACGCACTTGCTGTTGAATGGGCTGAGGTTTCAGAGGGTGGCGCAGTGTGGTTAAACCCACCTTACGGCAGAGAAATAAAGAAGTTTATGAAGAAGGCTAATGAGGAATCCAAGAAAGGTATTACCGTAGTATGCCTAGTACCCTCACGCACTGACACCAACTGGTGGTGGGATAATGTTATTATGAATGAGGTTAGATTTGTTAAGGGTAGATTAAAGTTTGGTGGCCAAGGTCCTGCTCCATTTCCTAGTGCAGTGGTAGTAATGAAGTGACATACCCAAACTGGTTTGTTCAAGCTGCACAGTATAACTTTGAAGAGTACTTGAAAGAGTATGCTGGTAAAGAGAACCTGCGTTTCTTACAGCTAGGTGTATTCACTGGTGACGCCAGCCTATGGTTACTAGAGAACATACTTACCGGCGAAGGCTCACGCCTTACTGACGTTGATACCTGGGAAGGTAGTGATGAGGAAGCCCACGAGAGTATGGACTTTGCTGATGTGTTTAATACATACAAGGATAAGGTTAAGAACTTTCCTGTCACTTCAATAGAAAGTAGAACAGATAACTTCCTCATTAGGGCAAGAGCTGTTCACGTTACCAAGTATGACTTCATCTACATAGACGCAGACCATACAACTGTCGGTGTTCTACTAGACGCTGAACTATCGTGGCCACTTCTTATGTCCGGTGGCATTATGGCCTTTGATGATTACGAGTGGGGAAGTCATCTTCCCTTACACTTGCGGGCCAAGCCTGGCATTGACCTTTTCCTCTTGCACCATAAAGGTGAGTATGAAACCTTGGTAGTTAATAATCAATACTGGATTAAAAAGAACTAACCCCCACCGGAAAGAGGTTGAAACGGTGAGGGTTAGTCGGAGAGGCAAGCGTGCTTATTGTAGCAGCCTTTCCTGAATCATTGCACAATACTCACCGCTAATTTCGCTACCAATATACTTGCGCTTCAATCTCTTAGAGACCGCAGCTGTAGTGCCTGAGCCTGCAAAGGGATCGTAGACTATGTCTCCTTCTACTGACCAAGATAAGATGTGGTCCTGGGCCAGTGCTTCAGGGAAGGGAGCAGGGTGCTTCCACCCATTGAAGGAAGTGGTGTACTTCCAGATGTTATTGCGAGGGCTAAAGTCCGGTACTGGGTTCTTTAGTTTGCCGGAAAAATCTTTATGCCCTGCCCACTTGTTAGGCTTGTCGCATATCAGCTGCTTATGCACTGTGCCTTTGGCAAACACAAACATATACTCGAATATCTGGGTATACCTGTTGCTATTTTTACTAGCTGGATAAGCTGGACTATTTTTCTCATAAATCATAGTGTCGTGCAGCTTAAACCCAATCTCCTTAAAGTAAAGAGCTTGTCGGAAGCTAGTGCCTGTCTCCGATCCGTTAATAGTGGAGTCACCTACAACCCATACAACAATACCGTTGTCCTTGGTTACCCTAAATAGCTCTCTAGCTACCGCTTCAAAGTCAAAAGAGTATCCATTGTAGGCACGCAAGTTGTCATAAGGGGGCGAGGTAAGCACCATATCGACATACTTGTCAGGCATATCGGCCATAGTAGCTAGACAATCCTCGTTCCTAATGGAATCAATCATCAGTACCAACCTCTGGCGTGATGCCGCAGAGCGCGGCACGCACTCCCTCGATAGCGGTGTTCAATGTATCGTAGACCGTGAAGGATTTGAAGTTCAGGGTCTCCACTACGCTCTCTAAGGAGTTGAGCAATTCCATAAGCCGAGCTTCCTCGCTGGTTCTTTGCGAGGTGGTCAAACCTGCTCTCACGGGTCCATAAGGTGACAAGGCACGCTCTCTCTCTTGGCGAATATCCGAGAGCTTTACTAAATTTGATAGCGGTTTGTCGGTTCTCACGCTTCTCCCCCATCGTCGCTTTGGTTCTCTCCTTGATTACCGGCTTTACTTGTAGGTGCAGAGCTGGAATTGGATCGTGTATCCACGAGGCTAGCAGCAGTAGTGCCGTTAATATCAAGCCACTTCTTACCCATTTGTTCATCAAAGGCTTTCTCCTTCTCTAACAATTCTTTGTAGTGTTCAAAGTGGGCAGTAGCCAACTTGGTGAGAGCTCGATCTCTCGCTCTTCTGTAGTTCCTGTAACTGACAGCCTGACTTGCGGCAGACTTCATACGCTTTTCGTTCATCATCTTCCTCTCTTAATCATAAGGTAGCCTACCAGTAGGACAGCTCCCATTACCAGCCAGTAACTCATTTACTAGCCTCTTTCACGATTGCCGTGATATCCAACGGCTCGCCTACCAAGTAGGCGTCATCTGCATCTGTTGTCCAACCAGATACCAAGATCCGCACGGCTGTTGGTGAACTGGCGATCCACGCAAGAGCCTCTCTCTCGCTGTTGCCACCCCACTCAGCGTTACCATTCTCGTCCACCACCTCATAGAGCAGGATCAGTTCAGACTTAGGCGGGTGAAAACTAATCACTTCTCCCATTACTCCTCACCCTCTCTCTCTTTCTCGCACTCGCATAAATAATCGTCTGCCTGAATAGGCACACGGCAAAATGGGTGACTTTTACTCATCTTTCTCTCCCTCTTGTGTGCCGAATAGCCTGTCAAAGGCGCTATTCGCCTTGTTAAGGGTGGCGATAGCTTCTGCCAGTTCCCTCTCCATCATCTCCTGCATAGTCTCGCTCATTGGTTTCCCTCTCTATAGTTGTGCCACTCATTGGATAGGTTTAATCCGGATAGATCAGTTTCATACGCATATTGATTATGCAGATACATAGAAAATTTAACCTTCTCTGTTTCGTCTAGTTTAGGCGCGTGAGCATTAACCGCTAACGCTATCTCCTTCATATTCATATCTTGCACCCACATTCTGAAATCTTTACTAGGTGATCCCCACAGGTCACGCCATAGTGGTAATCGCACATATAAAAATCCTCTTGCTGTTCACTCTTGCACCCGTAGGCGTGGCACTTACTCATTCTTTCCCTCTTTCTCTTTACAGGCGGGGCAGATATTGCCCTCTCCCTCTTGCTCGTCATATTCTCTCTCACACTCGCCGCATTTAATCTCGTTGAGCTGGTGATTAGCCCAGG
>Ga0315906_10001072_pt1 | contig 41517 bp, 38 predicted proteins | sample LakEriMetagenome_4_FD_203526 | JGI IMG/M metagenome (GOLD analysis project Ga0315906, IMG submission 203526) | Freshwater fungal communities from buoy surface, Lake Erie, Ohio, United States - Buoy 2 MA122 | ecosystem: Environmental > Aquatic > Freshwater > Lake > Lake biofilm | place: USA...
ATATCCTGTTTGTCATGGTATCATAGCTTGCCCCGAGAATCGGGGGTGTCGGGATTATTCTTTCAACGAAAAAGTGCCCTTTGATGAACTCACATCGAACTTTGGGTAAGAAATTCAAGAGAATATTGAATATTCAACTTTAAAATTAATATGAATTGACACCCTCCCCCTATTGATCGATTATGTAATTCATATTATTGAAATTACCTGACACCAATTTGCAGAGAGGCAAAGTATTTGTTTTTTGCTTCCACAGAGGCTTCTTCAGATCGCTTTTGATGTATAATATTAATTGTATATATACCATCGAAAAGCATATATACTGTAATTTCTACTTTAGCGCCATTACGCGTAGCACTCACAACAAAATGTAAGACTTTTTTACCGTAAATTTCTTTTAGCTCCGATGACACAACCGTAGCATCAGTTCCAAGTTGGGCGACAAACCCCTTTTGCGTCTGCTCCCAGAATTCATCTTGTTGTTGGGCAGCCTGTAGTAAATCGGCTGTCATGCCGCTACTTTTTTCAAGATTCGTCGAGGAGGCAATAAAGTTAGCCGTGCTATCGGCAAGTCGAACATAATACTGAACGCTCACCCCTTGCATATCACGCATCAAAGGCTTTTCAGGAAAAGTGACGGAAACCTTTTCCGTTAACTGAACTTGGGTCTCTTGAGAAATTGCCGAGAAGGGAGACAAAATAAGAATCAAGCGAATGAGAAGTAACTTATTCATAAATAGAGTTTAAAATTTAGTATAGGAGGACAACAGACGCCAATGAATGTAATGATAGAGATGATCTGTAAACAGGAAATATTATTTCCCATTCCACCCATCCATAATACCTGCTTTTATATCGGTATAATTAGTCATCAGCCAGATGACTGCAACAATCAATACAATTATTTTCCAGTGATTTTTGACCAGTATTTTCAGGTCGATTACAAATTGATTCATATCGGTGATTTTAAAATTGAATATAACGATTAGTTTTGAATCAGAAGGCTCCTTTCATCACATCCACTCCAATAGCATAACCATAAACCTTCCCATTAGTATCTTTATAGATCCTGATCTTGTTACAGGCCTTTCCAAGATTTACGGGTAGCCATGTCTTTCCTCCATCCTTGGTTTCATACCCGCTATTCATGGTTCCTACAAAACCACGATACTCATCTATAAACCCGATACCAAACTGCCGTGCACCCGCATCCTCCACCAGATTGATTTCCTGCCAGGTATTTCCACCATCCACTGTCTTTGCAATACGCTGTTGTCTTACTGCAGGATCAGGATTATATGATTGAATAGTAACATACCCGGTTTTTTCTGTAGGGAATGAGGCTTTCCAGGTGGTTTCAAACGGACGGGCAGACTGATAGACTTTCTTCCAAGTCTTACCACCATCAGCCGTTTTTAAGATGACCGCATTTGATCTGTCTACTTGATCATCAGATGCCGCACATACGATGCCGTTATTCTTGTCAAACATTTTGATATCAAACAACATCTGACAGTCCTCGTTCATACTTTTCGACATCCAGTTAATTCCTCCGTCGTGTGAAATCATCATATTGGCCGGAGATCCAACACGACCAACAGCATAGATATGGGTTTTGTAATCAGTTATGCCATGATTAATGTATTGTTCTTTGATAATATCAATAGCACAAAGGCCTTTTACATAAGGCCCTGTATACGAAACAGGATCCCAGGTTTTTCCTCCGTCTCTCGTGACATATAGCGGAATGGTGTCTGTTACATTAGGGAAATAATCTGTTCCTACTGTTCCTGCGAATCCTACTAAGCTATCCACAAAAGCGATGCAGCGAAAAAAGGTTCCTTTCTTTTCCAGTTGTTTTTCCCAGGTTTCACCACCGTTCCTGGTGTGATAAATATTTCCATAACCATTTACATACCAACCCATATTTTCATTGATGAAAGTAATGTCGTCTTGTTTGCCCGGATAATAATCTGTTTTTAATTTTTTCCAACCGGTTTCAGAGGATTTCGACTCGTTTTTTTTGAATACAAGCTTATTACTCCACTGAACAGCAGATAACCCAACCTCCGGGTTGTATTCATCAAATAACTGCTGAATCTGACCACCTGAAAATTTGTTGTATGCCTCCTGCATCGTTCCCGATTTCGCAAAAAAATGATCCGTTGACGGATAGGTCATTAAAGTCGCCTTACCGGGATGAAAATGATTGACGGTATTGACAATTTGCTGATGGTCGGCTTTGGAAAAGGCCTGAAAATCAGATTCGCCATATTGAACCAAGACGTTTGCCTGGGTATTTTTCCAGTTATGTAAATGCGGGTAATCTTGAATTTGTCTCCAGTATTCGGCATTTCTATCGTAAATTTTCCCTTTGCCATCGTAACCCCATACACTTCTCAACACACTGTCAACCTTGGGATCCTTTGCCATGTCGTCCAGTTTTTCTTTTTTCACATAGTAACGGTAGTTCAGGTCGTACTGCTCTATCACGGACTGTTCGACTTCAATGGGGTTCATGCCGGCCAAGGCATTTTGCACCCGATACATTTCCAGCTGATACTCAAACCATGATTTAGCCGTTGTTCCATACACCACCACCCCTGCAACGGAATGTTTTGCACTGATCGCCGGAGCAATGATCCCACCCATTGAATGACCGTAAATGATGATTTGGTTGGTGTCTACATATGGCAATGACTTTAGCTTTTTCAGGCCTACCTCAAAGTTTTCAATTTCATCCAGTAAGTCGCATGACTCACAGGCAGGTGTATTTTTACTATCACCCAGTCCACTTTTTTCTATCCGCAAGGTTACATAACCACCATCTACATAGGCATCAATGATTCTTTTGTAGGGATGGTCTTTTGTGAGTTCATCAATGCTGCTGCACGTATAACCGGGGATAAACAGCATAGCGGGCATTTTATTTTCCTTGAACGGTTTGTTGATGACCACTCTTAATTGACCACCTTTGTAATTCGCCTCATCATAGATGACAGTTGCGTTATCATCGGTTTCGTAGGGCCTTGCTACAACCTTGCCTTTTAAAGTCAGTTTCTTTTTCCCGCGTAAAACAACCAGTTTAATTTCTTTTTCCGGCTCATAGTTTAGAAACCGCTTAATGAATTCATCCGCGGATTGAAATCCCTGATCACCAATTTGGAGAATAATATCATTGGCTTGTAGTTTCAAATCAGCACTGGTACCTCTTACTACCTGGAGCACCTTGCAACCGGACTGACCATTTTCAGATACGTATTCAATACGAGCTCCAAAAAGAGGCTTGCGCTGAAGTTGGGCGAAGGAATAAAGAGAAATAGACGTTAAAATCAACAGAGAAACCACGCGTAGCATAGACTATATTTGTTTCAAAGAAAGTAAATCTTTTGAAGCTTCTCTTGTCAAAAATTGCTATTTCTTACAGATCCCGGCGTTTGATTAAAGTATTGTTTGAATGCTTTTGAGAAACTTGGAACATCCGGAAATCCATACAGGAAGGCAGTAGATGAGATTTCTTTTCCGATTAACAAATCAATCCTTGCCCATTCGAGACGTTTTCTTTTTTGATACTGATAGGGTGAGATGCCAAAGACAGATTTAAAAACACGAATGAAATGGTATTTTGAAATTCCTGTTTCATTAGCGATATGTTCCAATGAAAGATTCTCGGTAATATTTTCTTCTATAAGTGATTTTGCCTGATAAACTGCTCTGAAAATTTCTTCGTTGGTGGCATGTTTTTTGAAATTCAGTTTTTTCAAATGATCGAATACAAACCGCTGATCTGTTATAATCGATTCGGCCAGACTATAGAATAATTCGTTCTCCTGAAGATCATTGGTAAAAAAGCCGGATTTAATTTTTTGATTGATCTCTTGAAGGGAATAGCCCAGCGTAGTATTTTTTACGTTATAGCGATTCACGAAAAACTGTTCCGATAGCAGAAACTCTTTTAATTCTGTGCCATTCACATCGTGAAATTCGGCTACTTCTGAAATGATCTCAGATGATATATCGATACAAAGTCCCTGAACCGATTTGATGCTATCGATTTGTACGATGGATTGAGTGAATTCATTTCCGATGATATATTCACCTACTTTTACTTTGTATTTTTTATTATTGGCGTAATAGGTTTCTTCTCCCGACGCAACATATTTTATTCCCAATCCCGTAAACGGACAAGCCGTTTCCAGCTTTTTGAAGTTCGAAAAGCGGATGGCATTTTTTTCGTTATCGGCGTAGATGGTTTGGTTCATTACATAAAAATCTACTTAATTTGATTTTATTCAGCATCTCAATTCAAAAAATAAGAAAGAATTATCAATTTAATGCTTGCACTGGGTATCTTGGCATGGGTTTCAGCAGGATATGAGAATAAGCTGCGGTTGCAAAAAATGGCATGCAGCCGAAAAAGCAAAAGGCGACTCAACTTAGAATCGCCTTCAGTACAACCAAGTGCCCAGAACAGGAATCGAACCTGCACATTGTTGCCAATACCAGATTTTGAGTCTGACGCGTCTACCAGTTCCGCCATCTGGGCATTAAAATCGGGATGCAATATTACTGAATCTCCTGCTTTCAAGAAAGAAAATTATGCCTTCAATGAAGTAAATTGCACACCGAAACCGATTGCATGCTTACTATTGCCCTTATTCGTGAAGGTAAAATACCGGCTGATAACCGGGTTGCCCTCACCCCTGCCCAATGTAAATGGCTTAAACAAAACAGCCCGGATATCAATATCCTGGTACAGCCATCTCCTACCCGCTGCTTTCCGGATAAAGATTATTTACAGGCCGGTGCCGTCATTACGGACAACATTCATCAGGCAAATATCTTGTTTGGCATCAAAGAGGTTCCCAAAGAACAACTCATTCCCAACAAAACCTATCTCTTCTTCTCCCATACCAAAAAAGCGCAGCCGCATAATAAAGCGCTTATGCAGGAGATGGTAAAGAAAAAAATTACGCTGATCGATTATGAATGTCTGACACATGAAGATGGTCAGCGCATCATTGGCTTTGGTTTCTTCGCCGGTATCGTAGGTGCTCACAATGGCATGATGGCCTTCGGACAACGAACAGGTCTGTTTCAACTCGGACGAGTCAAAGATGTGCGCGATTATCGTCAGTTGATACATACCTACTTTGGATTAAAAATTCCTCCGATCAAAATTGCTGTTACCGGAAGCGGTCGCGTGGCACATGGCATCCTGGAGATCATGAACCTGATGGGCATTCATGAAGTAGAACCATTCGACTACCTGCATAAATCGTATCAGTACCCGGTTTATGTTCATTTAAAAGGAAGAGATCTCTATGAGCGAAAAGATGATGGAACCTATAACCGTCAGAACTTCCATGATTATCCAGAAGAATACCGATGTTCCTTCTCCCCTTATGTTAAACAAACCGATGTCCTGATGAACGGGGTGTATTGGGATAAGGACATTGCCCCTTTATTTTCAATTGAAGAATTTCAATCACCTGATTTCAAGATTCAAACCATCGCCGATATCACAAACGATGAAGGCGGTTCTGTTCCCGTAAACAAAGGTGACTCTTCTATTGACGAACCGGTTTATGGAGCAGATAAATCAACGCTTGAAAAAACAGCTCCTTATCTGTCGAACTCAGTTGATATCATTGCTGTCGGTAATCTGCCCAATGAACTTCCGAGAGATGCATCCAGATATTTTGGAGAGCAATTGATCAAATATATTTTGGAAGACATCATGAAGGGTGGTTCGCCGATCATTGAACGTGCAACAATTTTAAAGAACGGCAAGCTGACTGAACCATATACCTATCTTGACAAATACGCACACTCGTCATGAAGATGAATGCCCGAACATGAACCTAACTATACAACACCATATAACCCCACGGATCCAGTCCGTGAATGTCTTTCAATGAAACAGGCCTATCTGTAAAAAGATCTTTATACTCCCCTTTTATCCGGGTATCTTCTACGCGAAAGCGAACTCTGTGCTCGGAGAAATTCAGCAGAACAACAACGGAATGTGTCAGATCAGTACGAACAAATGAAAACACATTATTATGCTGACTGGTACCGATGCGCCAGGTGATTACTTTGTGATGATGGTTCTGAAATACCGGATGCGTTTTTCGGAAGTTTAAAAGTTTTTTGTAGAACTCATGCAATGTCGGCTTCCCTTTCCACTCGATTAAGTCTTTATCAAAAAACAATAAGCGTTTATGATTCGGCTGCTCCTGTCCGCTGTAGATCAGCGGAATACCTTTCCACAAACAACTGAATACCGCTAATGGCAAAGCCATTTGTCCGTACTTCTCATATTCCGTACCATTCCAGCTGTTCTCATCATGATTGGTCGTAAAAAATGTGCGAAGATGACGGTGGGGTTTTTTGTGCTGATAACCCGTTAGTGCAGCATCCAGGGAAACCAGCTTCCATTTATGCCGATAAAATTCCTGTGCCACGTGCATCCAGTGCCAAGTATAACTCGCATCAAATACATTACCAAAAGCCTCTTCTCCCCACTGATCAAATTCACCCAGCCAGAAAAGTGTTTTATGCCGGTCGATATGTCTTCTTGCGGACGCCCAGAAATCCAGTGGAACAAGGGCTGCCATATCACACCGGAATCCGTCAATATCACATTCGGTTACCCAGAATTCCATCGCCGCAATCATGGCTTTCCAGAGATCGCCATTCATATAATTGAGATGTATCACATCCTCCCAGCTTTCTACCGGCGGCTTGAAATGACCGTGTTCGTTTTTCGTATAAAAATCCGGATTGGTCTTTGTCCACTCATGGTCCCATCCGGTATGATTAGCTACCCAGTCGATGATCACTTTCATACCCATCGACTGAATCGTTCTGACCATCTCTTTAAACTCATCCAGTGTACCGAATTCCGGATTCACCTCCACATAGCTGCTGCAGGCATAATAACTGCCCAGGGTTCCTTTTCTATGTTTGTTAGAAATGGGTGTGACAGGCATGAACCATACGACATCCACCCCCATATCTTGTAAACGGGGCAGATGTTTCATGAACGCTTTAATGGTTCCTTCGGGGGTATACTGACGAAGATTGACCTCATAAATATTGGTACCGCTCATCCAGTCTGGTTGCTTGAATACTTCCTGCATCATCAGAATTTAGAGTTCAATTATACGAATGAAAACGCTAACGAGTGATTTATTTTTAAAATGTTATCCTCCCCCTACACCCCCTCCATGAGGGGGATTACCCACAACTTACAACTTACAACCTTTCTGGTTTTGACTTTTGCCTTTTGACTTAATAAAACCTTCTACCTTTACATTTGTTTAAAACATTATAGAGTAAAGCAGACCAGTGCATGAAACAATTTCAGGTTCCGAACATATACAGAAGTTCACTTATCAGTGCCATCAAGACGCGCAGGAAGAATGATGATAAATTAAAGAAAGACTTCACGCCTACCCTGCTTGATCTGGGATCGGTACAATTTTACCTGGCCCGCCATTTCGGTTTTTGTTATGGCGTGGAAAATGCCATTGAAATTGCATTCAAAACCATCGATCAAAATCCGGGAAAAAGAATTTATCTCCTGAGTGAAATGATCCATAATCCGCAGGTCAATGCTGAACTATTAAGTAGGGGTGTTCAATTCCTGCAGGATACCATAGGGAAAGAAATCATTCCACTGGACACATTGACCGCTGATGACATCGTGATCATACCAGCCTTCGGCACAACGCTGGAAATGGAAAACTTACTCCGTTCCAAGGGCATTGCCATTGAAAAATATAATACAACCTGTCCCTTTGTGGAGAAAGTATGGAACCGCAGCGAACAGCTCGCACAAAAAGGATATTCCATAGTGATCCATGGCAAACCCGCGCATGAGGAAACCAGAGCCACCTTTTCTCACGCGGGTGCACATACGCCCAGTGTGATCGTCAATGATATGAAGGAAACCTTCGAACTGGGGAAATATATTACCGGCGAAAAAGAGGCCGGTCTCTTTTATGAAGAATTCAAAGGCCGTTATTCATCCGGATTTGATATCACCAAAGATCTGCAACGCATTGGTGTGGTGAATCAGACAACACAACTCGCATCCGACACACAGGCCATCTCTGATTACCTGAAACAACTGATGATCCATCATTTTGCTGATAGTGGCAAACCAGTATCTGATTTTTTTGCCGATACGCGGGATACACTTTGTTATGCGACGAACGATAATCAAACAGCGGCCATAGGCCTACTCGAAACGAAGGCTGATCTTGCCATCGTGATTGGCGGCTATAACAGTTCAAACACCACGCATCTGGTTGAGCTGTGCGAAAAAAAACTCCCCACCTACTTTATCAATAGTCCGGAAAAAATTATTGACGCTTCTTCGATCCTTCATTATAATTATCATCAGAAAGAAGAGATCATGATGCATGACTTTTTACCCAGCACTTCTCCTGTTAAAATCCTGATCACCAGCGGCGCTTCCTGTCCGGATTCACTGGTAGAAGCAGTGATCCGTAAAATCGCGACACTCTTTGGAGCAGAAGAAAAAGTGCGTAATCTGGAAATTAATTTTTCAATTAGTAATTAAGAATCATTGCTGTCCAGGGAAAAACTGAAATATTAAGACTTCTAAATTATCCACCAGCACTTTTGATGTTTAATTATTTCACGCAAAGGCGCCAAGAGTCTAAGTCCGCCAAGAGTTTCATTTATAGCCGAAATGTGTGGTGTTGGCAAGGCAGAACGCGCGGAGCGATAGGGTTTGCCTAGATTTTTCTTTGGTTACTTTCTTTGTAGCAATGACAAAGAAAGTAATAATAAAATATTAGGAGGCGAGAACCCTATTTGATAAACAAAATCAACCTAAGAAGTTGAATAAAATTATATTTAACCAGACAGCAATGATTAAGAATTAATAATAAGGATATCTGTCTCCTGGATAAATTCATCATCACAGTAAACGGATATCCTTATTTTATCAATACTCGATCACGATTCTTTTCACTATTTGTTTGCCGGTATTTTTTGCTGTAATACGAAGCAAGTAAATGCCCTGATTCGGACGACCCACAGAAACAGATTGTTGCGTGATACCCGACCACTGACGAATGATTTTACCAGACATATCCATCAGGGTCACATCAACCGATCCCAGAGAAACAGGAACCGACATGAAGAATTGTCCATTATTCGGATTGGGATAAATAACCACATCTGCTCCATCGTCCAGCTGAATCAACTTCACATCACTGTATTTAATTTGCCCACCCTCCATATACATTTTCAGACGATAATAAATTTTACGGGCATTAGTGGTATTCATATCAACATAACAATACGTTTGACCTTTGCCATCAACGCTCCCTTTTCCGGCGGGCACAGTAGCAATGGTCATATAAGACTGCAGATCAACGCGCCTTTCCACATCAAACATCATATGGCCTGCTTCCGGCATTGCTTCCCAATTTAGCTGTACATGGTTGCCGGAGTAATTCACATCAAAAGAAACCAGACCTGTTGACAAAGGAGCACAACTATTGATCAGATATCCAAGAACACTATTGCTGTATCCATCTGTTTGAACCAAAGCCCACAGATTTCTGTCTGCCGTCGGTTTCGTAAAGCTGAATGGTTCATATTCCATATTGGTTCCAAGATATTGATTAAATGCACCCAATACGGTCTGATAATCATGTTCATCCACCAGCGTATCTTCCGGCCCGAACGTACCGATGATATTTCCCTCTAGCGGATTATCCGTATATATTTTGAAATGTCCATTGATGGGTGTCGGCGAAACAGAACGTATGATCAGATTATATGTTCTTGGTGTCATGCAATTGACCGATCCAAATACCTGCGGATCAATCACAAACTGATTATTACACGACACACAGTGAACGGCATCCCCATTCTGTGATTGGGTTGACCAGAAATCAGCTGTCATAAATGCCGCCTGGCTGCAAGCCATCGGCAGGGCAATTTGTACTCCTTTAATAGTAAAACGTGCACTGTCACCGGTAGGATATACCTGCCGGATCAACTCTGTTGCGGGTGTTAGTGGAACTGCAGGATCCGGTACATAAGTAGCCAGCAAGGTTGGTGCCGGATGACCGGCATGTATATCATTATGAATACCCAGATTAATTTTTGACATGAGCAAGTCAGCAGCCAGTGGCGCTTTTAGATTACCTGACATATTAGGACAGCCAAAATTATTGGGGTACTGACTTTGCAGCCAGGAATGGATGTAAATATATTTATTACCGCCATTGTTCTCAATCGTAAATGTAAAATCAAAATTCAGCACACATGAATAGCCGGATGCCGTCGTAGAATTGACTTTAATCAGAATATTCTTAACGGTACACTGTGCATAGCTATCCAAAGATGAATAGACAACAAATAATGAAAGAAAGAGTATAATTTTTTGTTTCATGACGGGACTTTTGATTGTTATATTAATTCGATATTGAATTAATAGTCAAAAGTACCCGGCGGAAAAACTGACTCAAATGACTTTGGTTAGTCGAATAGATGTTTGTGGTAAGGGGTAAAGAAAGAAATGGTGTTTTAGTGCCATGTTTTCAAGGTGTCATTTCAATTTAATAAATAAAAAGAGGCTGTCTGTAGACAGCCTCAGGTGGATATCAGGTTTTACCTCAAAAAATCACTGCATAAATTACTGAACGATCAAACGTTCAATCATTTGTTCGCCGGTCTCTTGTAAGCGTACACGAATGAGATAAATACCGGGACGGATTTGATCAATTTGTAATGTATTAGCACTATAAGCGTTCCAACGCTGAATTGTTTTTCCTGAGAAATCTTCTAAAGAGATATCTGCTTTACTAAGTTGTGTAGGGAGGGACACTCTGACAGTTCCTCTACTCGGGTTAGGATAGACAGCAATTTGAGAATTACCCGCTCCAGTATTCACAATACGGATCTCACTGAGACTGATTTTACCATCTACATCTGTCTGAGCGAGACGATATGAAACAGATCCTTTATTACGGGCACTTGCATCTGTAAAGCTATAGGATGCACCCAGACCTTGTGTAGCTTTAGCTTCTACGAAGGCAATTTTCTGATAAGTAGCTTCACCATTCAAACGACGCTGAATTTCGAAGCCTTTATTGTTGATCTCATCAGCTGTTTCCCAAGTCAATGCTACTACATTATTATTAAGTTTTGCATTGAATTGTTTCAAACTAACGGGAAGAGGGGCGCATATACTCTGAGCACATTGTTCTACAACCGGATTAGCTACTCCTGCCAGTGTAAGAACAATAAATAGTCTCTGATTTGCTTCAGTACCAACATTTCCTATATAAGTCTTACTAGCATATTTTTTTACTTGTTGAGCTTGTAAAGTTATTGGCATATTATTGACATCAACACGAACATCACCGTTACTATAAATATTATCAAGGTTCTGATCTCTATATACCTCATAGGTATAAGTAATTGATTGATTTGTATTATTATTTGTCACATCAAAATTGAATTCACGGATACCATTTGGACAAGTTTGAAAACCTTCAATAGTAGGGTAATTAAAGGCATAAGAGTTATTACAACTAACACAACCCGGCACCCAATTAGTATTATTCGCCTGACTTGCCCAAATATCAGTAATCATTGTTATGCCTGAACAAGTTGGAGCCAAAACAGTAACATTTTTAAGTGTAATGGATTTAAATCCGTCAGCGCTTATTTGATCACCTGCGATTAAAGATTCATAAGAAGTAAGAGGAACAGTAGGATCAGGATTATATGTAGTTAACTTTTCAAAGGTTTCTGAATTAATGGCAATATTTATAAAAGGTAACGCGCCTCCTAATGATAAGTTAGTGCTATTGGGAGCTCCTCTGTTTTTACTACAACTATTTGTCCAGTGAGTGGGATATTTTGAAGCTTCCCATGACTGAATGATGATTCGTTTGTTACCGCCATTAACATCTAATTCGAAACTTAGATCAAAAACGACCGTACATTGAGATCCTGTTGGAGTTGAGGATATCACATTTGTCTGAAGATTCCGTATAGCACACTGTGCATTTACACGATCCGATACAATGACCAACAAAAAGGCCAGAAGTAATAAAATGCGTTTCATAAATTTTATTTTTTGAGGTTTAAAAAAATACGGCTTCCCCCGGGATATTTGAAAGGATCAATAAAGGATTTTGGCTAAAGAGACAGATAATATATCTATATCAAAGCTAAACAGGACTTCAAAGGAATCAGAGATAGTGGAATTGAGTTGGTTGGTATAGGTAGAGGAATTGCAAAGAAAATACACGAATCCAATTTTTCAAAGCTTTTTTGAAAAATATTTTTTTCATCGTGTATTTTCTTGCAACATATTTATGTTTCAGGTATGATATCCGACATAAAACCATTTTCTATCTTATTGAACAACAATTCTTTCTACAAAGCTTTCTCCGGTTGACTGAACTTTTCCTCTCAGGAGATAAAACCCTTTTGTCAGATTCGACACCTGAATTTTTGTAGAATTATAGTTATTCCATTGTTGAACCAATTCGCCGGTCATACGCTCCAAACGTACATCTGCATTTCCGATACCGGAAGGAAGTACCACGCTGAACTGACCATTACTTGGATTGGGATATGCCAGAATTTTCACTGCACCATTCCCTGTCATCACTACTTTCACATCACTATAAGACGATGCGCCGCTATTATCTACCTGACGTAATCTGTATAGTGTTTTACCCTTCTGAATATTTTGATCTTCAAACTGATAAGCAAATCCCGCACCTGTACCGTTACTCGCTTTGGAAGCTACAAAACCAATTTTTTCAAAAGAACCAGTTTCCGACTTGCGTTCTATTTCAAATCCGGAATTATCTTGTTCTGATGCCGTTTCCCAACTTAACAATACGCTACCGGACTTTTTTGAAGCATCAAACATTTTGAACAAAACGGGCAAAGAACCCTGAGATGGGGGACACAATGATTGGGGCTCACCCGGATCAAATTGCATATTCATATTGTTGTCTACATAAAAAGTGGTCTGGTAATTTAAGGACTGAGAAGGAGAAGGAATATTGGAACTTCCAAAGCACCAGCTAACCTCTGTTCCATTTCTATTAGACTGTTTGGAATTGGGAACAATACTGGATATTACCGGACCATTGCTTGTTACAATTACCAGCGTGCTGATCTGCAAATTCGGATTAGTTGCAGCTGCAAACTTGAATGAAATAACACCGCCACCGGCACTGCATCCATTTCCGTTATTTCTTTTGTAGGAAATAGGGCAGACAATTTGTGCGGACAGCATACCAGCTAAACCTGAAAAACACAAGAAGAGTAAAAACTTTTTCATAATAAGAATTTTGAGGTAAAAAAAATAGTCTCCTAAGGGATGGATTTCTTATGAAAAAGTAATTCGAAAGGATATGAGTGGATCAACTAATTAAACCGCTTGCGATCAAGAACGGATGAATTATATTAAGTTTAAATATTATCAGGAAATCGGTACGGATAGAAGATTTAAATTGGAATTCTAAGGATGAGGATATACAAATGTAAAGTTCTTTTTTAAATTATGCAAGCTTTTGATAATTTTTTTTTATTCTTTCTTCTGCCAGTGCTAAAACTTGCTCAAATTGTTCTTGCCTGCTGATGTAACTTGTGTCAATTTCAATAGCATCATCTGCCTTACGAAGCGGGCTGACGTTACGGGTGGAATCCTGTTCATCTCTTTCCATTAAATTTTTATATACGTCCTGATAGCTCACTTCATTTTTTGTAGCAAGTAATTCTTTATGCCTTCTCTCCGCTCTCACTTCCGGTGCTGCCGTCATAAATATTTTCAATTCCGCATTCGGAAAAACCACCGTGCCTATATCTCTGCCATCCATCACAACGCCCCCATCCTTTCCCATTTCCTGCTGTTGTTGTACGGCAAATGATCTGACTTCTGGAATGGCGGCAACCGGGCTCACATGGCCGGCTACTTCGAGTCCACGTATATACAACTCGACATTTTCGCCATTTAAATGAATCTGCGGCATCTCCTCGGAGTTAACTTTTTCAAATGAAAGATGTATATGCTGCAAGGCTTCTTTGACATCAGCAAGCCGCGTATAATCAATCTGATTTTGTAAAAAATATAACGTAATGGCTCGGTACATGGCACCCGTGTCAATGTAAGTATATCCTAATGCTTTGGCCAATGCTTTGGCTACTGTGCTCTTTCCGCAGGAAGAATGGCCGTCTATGGCGATGATGATTTTATTCATATCACTCAAACTACAACTTCTTCTTCAATTTAGAAGACCATACCCCGATCAGTGCCGGAAGATTAATACCAGGTATCGGACCTAAGGGCGGTATATTCACTGCAGAAGTTTTAAGAAACCCTTCTTCTGAAATGGAAGTGCCATCCGTACCAAGAAGACCATCTCCCCGGAATGATACATCCACTATATTGAAAAATTTTGTGTTGAATGGTTCATAAAAATAACGGTTAGCATTTACGAATGCTTTCGTTGTTCTGTTTCCGGTAATGGTATTATTTACAACGATCTGAATTTCTGCAGCATTATTTGCACTTTTGGTAATCGTTAATGTGGTTGGTACACTATCCGGGAGATTTTCCAGTGGGGAATTGGGCGGAACATTAGGAATCTCCAGATAAAATCTTCCTTCCCAGGTACCCACAAACTTATCCCGCTGATCAATAGCTGGTGGCGTATCAGGTGGCGGCGCATCATCCGACACATTTTTGTCTTTTTTACAGGAAGTAAGTAAAATAATGGAAAGAACCAAGATAGGATAAAATCTTTTCATGGCATCAAGGTTGCTTAGTTAAAGTGGAGGACCAGTTGTTCGATAAGCTAAATGTTGTATTACTCCAATTACCCGACTCAGTTATAACTTTACCTTCAGCATTGATTGTACCTGTACCGGTGCATTTTGCAGTTATTACTCCGGGGAGAGGCGGAGGCGGAGGGGTTGGGAAAGTCAAAGTTATGTTGAATTCCTTATAAGTATAAGATGATCCTGTTATGGTTGCCGTAAGCGGATTGGAGATCGTTACTGATGACTGAAGAGCTGGATCTACTGTAGCATTAATCAATAATTCATTGGCATTATTTGGATTCTTTGAAAATATGTATGTCACCTTTATACTCGCAGGTAAAGTCGGAGGTAGTCCTGATGGTATAATATCCCCCTTCCATGTACCCAAAAACTTATCCCTTGCATCAACAGGCGATGCAGTGTCTTTATCTTTTTTACAGGCTGAGATAACCGTTGACAGAACAAGAGCAATCATTAAAATCTTTTTCATATATGACAATTTAAATATTTTAAGGGTCTAAAAATAGGGAAAAGCAGAGATTTTCAGCCAATATCTTCAATGAAACTAATCTCCGGTTCATTATCCTTTATGGCTATGATACTCACAATGGCATATTGAACCCTGATCTGATCCGGAGCATGACGGAGCAAATAACCGGCACCGGCCATCTTCATGCGCCGCAGCTTTTCTCCGGAAACGGCCTCCTCCGGATAACCGAAACCCAGACTTTTACGAGTCTTGACTTCAATGAAATACAGCATCTCCCCTTTCTCAGCAATGATATCCAGTTCATAATGGGAATAACGCCAGTTGATCTTTATGATATAAAATCCCTTGGATGAGAGCCAGTTAATGGCCGTGGCTTCGCCTTCAAAGCCGATGTGGTGATGTTCTTGCATATCAGGTGTTTTAATCATAAATTTCGGCATTATTCACATATCTGAATACTAATTTCTCAACAGGCTGTATATTCGGAACGCTTTTTGACTATTTTTGCCGCACAAATAACTATTATGCTTTCAAAAAAGAATATCATACTCACATTTATTGCCTTTATCCTTATTGCCGGATTATACCGAATCATGCCTGGACGCCCAGTAGGATTTGCTCCTCAAATCGCTATGGCTCTTTTTGCCGGTGCAATAATTCGCAATAAGACTTTTGCTTTTGCTGTTCCTTTGATTAGCATGCTTGTTGGAGATCTTGTTTTTGAAGTGTTATACCGTAGCGGCCTGAATGATTTTGGTGGATTTTATGATGGTCAGATTCTTAACTATATTCTTTTTACAGCCATCACAGCGATGGGTTTCCTGATCAATACATCTAAAAAAGCACAAATTGTTGCAGGCTCCTTAGCTGCTCCTACCGGATATTTTCTGATCAGCAATTTCGCTGTATGGATCAGCGGTGGAGGTTTCAATCGTCCGAAAACATTTGAAGGCTTAATGACAGCCTATGCAGATGGTATTCCTTTTTATCAGGGAAGTTTAATGGCAACGTTACTGTTTTCTGGAGTGTTCTTTGGGACATGGTTTCTAGCAAAGAATAAAAGTCTTTCAATCGCATAATGTTGTAGGTTGTAGGTTGTGTGTTGTACGTTATCTGCTAACCTTTAACTAATTACCAACAACTAACAACCAATAACTGATAACTGACAACTGCATCACACCTGAAACACCCCTAATTTCATTTCTTCTGTTACCGGATTATGATTCGCAGCGGAGATTCCTTCGCTGATCACTCTTCGTGTTTCCTTTGGATCGATGATGGCATCTACCCATAAACGGGCCGCTGCATAATAAGGTGTAGTTTGCGTTTCGTAGCGCTGTTTGATCTCCTGTAATAGTCGCTGCTCTTCTTCCGCCGGTACTTCACCGCCTTTGGCCTTCATGGCTGCCACCTGAATCTGCAATAATGTTTTAGCTGCCTGCTCTCCTCCCATCACGGCTATTTTAGCTGTCGGCCATGCATAAATAAAACGGGGATCATAGGCCTTGCCACACATGGCATAATTACCGGCTCCATATGAATTGCCGACAACGATCGTGATCTTAGGTACAACACTGTTGGATACGGCATTCACCAGTTTCGCGCCGTCTTTGATAATACCGGAATGTTCACTTCGGCTTCCAACCATAAATCCGGTAACATCCTGCAAAAACACCAATGGTATTTTTTTCTGATTGCAATTCAAAATAAATCGGGCAGCTTTATCCGCACTGTCATTATAGATCACACCGCCCATCTGCATCTCTCCTTTTTTATTTTTAAAAACCAGACGCTGATTCGCTACAATACCCACCGACCAGCCATCGATCCGTGCATAGCCGCAAAGAATGGATTTACCATAATCTTCCTTGAACTGATCGAACTCACTGTTGTCTACAATACGCTCAATGATCTGCAACATATCATAGGGTTTGCCATCCGATGGAAAAACCTGATATAGTTCTTCAGGATCTTTTTTTGGTGGTGCTGCAGCAATTCGGTCGAAGCCTGCTTTAGTTTTTGCACCGAGCCGACTCATGATTTTTTTCACTTCATCCAGACATTCATGTTCTGTCTTGAATTTATAATCGGCAATACCACTGAGTTCCGTATGTGTAACAGCTCCGCCTAATGTTTCTGCATCAATATCCTCTCCGATGGCCGCTTTCACCAGATAAGGTCCGGCTAAAAAAATAGATCCATTTCCTTCCACCATCAGCGTTTCATCACTCATAATCGGCAGATAAGCTCCTCCGGCCACGCAGGCACCCATGACGGCAGCAATCTGCGTAATACCCATCGCACTCATCTTTGCATTGTTACGAAAGATGCGGCCAAAATGTTCTTTATCGGGAAAAATTTCATCCTGCATCGGCAGAAACACACCGGCACTATCGACCAGATAAATGATCGGCAAATGATTTTCCATCGCGATCTCCTGCATGCGTAAATTTTTCTTCGCACTGATCGGAAACCATGCACCTGCTTTCACCGTCTGATCATTCGCAGCGATCACACACTGACGACCACTGACATAACCAATACCGGCCACCGTTCCTGCTGCCGGACAACCACCTTGTTCTTTATACATATCATACCCAACAAAGGCGCCAATCTCTATAAATGGCATATCCTTATCAATCAGATATTCGATGCGTTCACGAGCCGTGAGTTTATTCCGTTCTTTTTGTTTCTGTATAGATTTCTTTCCGCCACCTTCTGCAATGATCGCGAGTCGTCTTCTCATTTCAGCTAAGGATAATTTGAGGGCGTCTTCGTTTTTATTTAATTGAATGTCCATATGTGAAGCAATAGTTTTTAATGTTTTCTTATCCCCCTTTGGAGGGGACGACTATGGGGGAGGAAATTTTTAGGTGAATAAGTCCTCCCCCTGCACCCCCTCAAAGAGGGGGATAAACTTTTTAAGATTATAAACACCTTAAGTCTCTGTCAACAAAACCTCTTCCTTCTCCCAGTCAACCGTAACATTTTGCGAGAAAATGGTATCAATGGCTCGTCCGCTGTAATCGGGTTGTATGGGTAATTGACGATTAAACCGACGATCGATCAGCACACATAATTCCACTTTGGATGGTCTGCCAAAATCGATCAATGCATCCATCGCTGCACGAATAGTGCGGCCAGTATATAAGACATCATCAATCAGAATCACCTGCTTATTCTCAATCTCAAAATCAATTGTTGTCTGATTAGCGATATGCAATTCCTTATGCACATCATCGCGGTAAAAAGTAATATCCAGCTTGCCATATTTTAAAGAAAGCTCTGGATAAGCCAGTCTGATTGTCTGCACAATTTTTTCTGCCAGGTATATTCCCCTGGGTTGTAATCCGACGATCACCGTATCCGAAAAAGGAAAATGATTTTCAATCAGCTGATGCGACAATCGTTGTGTGGTCAGTTGTAATTGCTCGCGAGATAAAATAACTTTCACGTTTCTTATTATTAGTCAAACATATTAAATCTTACGCTTCTTCCAAAAAGGGATAACCGTAATGCTTTGGAGGATTCAAGGTTTCCTTAATGGTTCTTGCACTCAGCCAGCGGTAGAGATTCAGCATACTGCCGGCTTTATCATTGGTACCACTTGCTCGGGCGCCGCCAAAAGGTTGTTGTCCAACAACTGCCCCTGTGGGTTTATCATTGATATAAAAATTACCCGCCGCATTTTGCAATCGATGCGTAGCTAACTCTAATACATTTCTGTCTGTACTGATCACCGCACCGGTCAATGCATACGCTGAGGTGCTATCCACCAGATCCATGACTTTTTCAAACTGATTTGCCGGATAAACATAGATGGTCAATACCGGACCGAATATCTCTTCACACATTGTTATGGATTTCGGATTCTTTGTTTCAATTATAGTAGGCTGTACAAAGTATCCTTCTTTTTTATCACATTTTCCTCCGACTAATATCGTAGCTTTCGGATCTTTTTTCGCGACATCAATATATGATTTGATCTTGTCAAAACTTTTTTCATCAATCACAGCATTAATGAAATTTCTGAAATCTTCCGTCGTTCCCATGCGGAATGATTTTACGCCGGCAATCAGTTTCTTTTTGATTTCCTCTGCCAGATTAGAGGGAATATAAGCCCGTGATGCAGCGGAACATTTTTGTCCCTGAAATTCAAAAGCTCCTCTAAGCAATGCAGTCACTGCGACATCGACATCCGCTGATTTATGTACCAGTACAAAATCTTTCCCTCCCGTCTCTCCTACAATACGCGGATAAGTTTTGTACTTATTGATATGCTTACCAATAGTCTCCCACATATTATTGAAAACTTTGGTAGAGCCGGTAAAATGCACACCGGCAAAATCGGGGTGACTTAAACAGATGTCTCCGACAGTAGGACCATCCGCATAGATCAGATTGATCACCCCATCGGGCAAACCGGCCTCTTTCATGATGCGCATAAAAACATGGGCACTATAGACCTGTGTATCGGCACATTTCCATACTACCGTATTACCGCATAATGCGACACAGGCCGCCAGATTGGCTCCGATAGCGGTGAAGTTGAATGGCGTAACAGCTAAGACAAAACCTTCCAGCGGACGATATTCCATTCGGTTTTGAATGCCTGCTGAACTGATCGGCTGCTGACGATAGATCTCGCTGAGATAATGCACATTGAACCGTAAAAAATCAATCAGCTCACAAGCCGCATCGATCTCTGCCTGATAGACATTCTTACTTTGTCCAAGCATAGTCGCTCCGTTGATATAAGGACGAAAAGTGGTTGCAATCAGATCAGCTGCTTTTAAAAATATATTCGCACGATTTTCCCAGCTAAGTGATGCCCACTGGGATTTAGCTTCCAGTGCCGCATCAATCGCCTGATGAACGTGTTTGGCCTCCCCGAAATGAAAATAGCCTAATAGATGATTTCTTTCATGCGGAGGATGAATCGCTACTTTTTTTCCGGTACGCACCTCCTTGCTTCCGATATACATTGGAATATCTTCCGTTTTTTTCTTGAGTTCAGCAAGTACTGTTTTCAATCGTTTCTTTTCCGGAGAGCCGGGCGCGTAATTGAGTACCGGTTCGTTGACGGGAGTTGGGTAGTAAAAGGATCCGTTATTCATATGACAAGTTTTTGTTGTAGGTTGTAGGTTGTATGTTGTGGGTTGTGGGTTGTGGGTTGTGGGTTGCATATTAATTTCAACCTATAACCTACAACTTACAACCTTTAACTAACTTCCCCCTCCTTCTCACTCATCAGATACGCTTTGATAAATCCATCCAGTTCACCATCCATCACCGGTTGTACGTTGCCCACTTCAAAATCTGTTCGATGATCTTTGATCATTTTGTAGGGATGGAACACATAACTGCGGATCTGACTACCCCATTCAATTTTTTTCTTATTGGCATTGGCCGCATCGCGGAGTTCGTTGCGCTTGCGTAATTCCTCTTCATACAAACGACTCTTCAGCATCTGCATGGCTTTTTCACGATTACCTAATTGCGTTCTCTCTGTCTGACAAACCACCGTGATACCTGTTGGGATATGCGTAAGAAATACTTTCGTTTCTACTTTGTTGACGTTCTGTCCACCCGCACCACCACTTCGGGCCGTTTCCATTTTCACTTCGCTGTCTTTGATTTCAATATCAATCGTATCATCAACTAAAGGATAAACTGATACACTGGCGAACGATGTATGTCGACGGGCGTTACTATCAAAAGGGGAAATACGTACTAAACGATGCACCCCGCTTTCGGCTTTGAGAAAACCATAAGCAAAGGGACCTTCAAACTGATAGGTACAGGTTTTGATACCAGCCCCATCCCCATCCTGCCAGTCGAGCTCGGTGACTTTCCATCCCTGACGTTCGCCATACATACGATACATACGGGCCAGCATCTGAGCCCAGTCCTGACTTTCCGTTCCGCCGGCGCCGGAATTGATCTCCAGTACCGCACTCAATTCATCTTCCGGACGATTCAATGTACTCTTGAATTCAGCATCTTCCAGTGAAACGATCGCGTGATCAAATGCCACTTTCGTTTCTTCTTCCGTGGCATCGCCTTCTTTCCAGAAATCAAATAAAACAGCAAAGTCTTCTACCGCTGTATTAGTCTGTTCATACAGCTGTATCCAGTACTCATTGTTTTTGATTTCCTTGAGTATCTCTGTGGCGCGTTTATTATCGTCCCAGAAACCCGGACTTAAGGAGCGCTGTTTATCTTCGTTGATTTTTATATGTCGGTTCTCGACGTCAAAGAAACCTCCTCAGGACGAGCAAGCGTTCCCTTATATCATTCAGTTTTTCCTGTGTCATAGGGCTGCAATGTACGAATAAACAAGCCATTTTTCGTAAATTGCCCTTCCCAAATGATTTCACAGCAAACCATAGATCAGATTTTAAACCGAACCGATATTATTGAGGTGGTAGGTGGCTTCATCAAACTCAAAAAACGAGGTGCCAATTACCTGGGACTCTGTCCTTTCCATAATGAAAAAACTCCTTCTTTTACGGTATCTCCTGCCAAAGAAATTTATAAATGTTTTGGTTGCGGAAAATCCGGCAACACCATCAGTTTCCTGATGGATCATGAAAAAATCTCCTATACAGATGCGTTACGTTGGCTCGCAGCAAAATATAATGTAGAGATTGAAGAGACTTATCGCAGTCCGGAGGCACAGCAGCTTAAACTGACAGGCGACAGCTTAGCAATTATAAATCAGTTTGCTGCCGATTTTTTCAAACGACAACTGCATGAAACAGAAGAAGGCCAAACCATTGCGCTCTCCTATTTAAAAGAGCGCGGCTTTCGCGATGAGATACTGGAAAAATTTATGATTGGATACTGTCCGGCTGCACCTGACAGTTTTGCCAAAGAAGCTTTGTCTAAGCAATACAGCAAAGACTTGTTGCTGAAATCAGGTCTGGTAGTAGAACGTAACGGCGTATTGGTGGACAATTACCGCGAACGAATTATTTTCCCTATTCATGGAACTACCGGAAAGATTATTGGATTTGGTGCACGTATCATTGGGAAAAAAGAGAATGCGCCCAAATACATCAATACACCGGAGAATGAATTATATGTCAAGAGCCGGATATTATACGGATCCTATTTAGGCAGACAGGCCATTGATAAATTAGATGAATGTCTGTTGGTAGAAGGATATACCGATGTAATGGCGCTTCATCAGGCTGGCGTGGAGAATGTCATGGCGAGTGGTGGCACATCGTTAACGCCTGATCAGCTTCGACTAATCAAAAAATATTCAAACAATCTCACGATTTTATATGATGGGGATGCGGCCGGTATCAAAGCGGCCATGCGTGGACTTGATCTGGCACTGGAAGAAGGCCTTCGGGTACAACTTGTATTATTACCTGACAATGAAGATCCCGACAGTTATGTGCATCGGGTGGGAACGGAAGCTTTCCGACACTATATTCAGAAGAACAAAAAAGATATCATTCTTTTTCAGCTGGAAGTGATGCTGAAAGATGCCGGAGATGATTCTACCAAAAAAGCAGCCGCTGTAAATACCATTGCGGAAAGTATCAGTAAGATCAATAAAGCAGAAGACTTCACTCGTCAGCAGGATTATATTCGGCGAAGTGCAGAGTTGCTGAAGATCGATGAAGCCGGCATGCATACGCTGGTCAATAAACTGATCAGGGAGCGGATCATCAAAGATGAAAAGACGGCCGGGACCCCGGTTGAACATGTTAAGACGCCGCAGACTGAAGAAGATGAATCGGTTATTCTCTTCAACAAAGATGAACAACATGAAAGAGCCCTCGTTAAATGCCTCCTGGATTTCGGACACCTCCCCTGGTCGGAAGAAATGACCGTTGCTCAACTCATATTTAATGAACTTCGAGCACTTGAGATCAGTTTTTCTAAAAAAGAGTTGAGCGATATGGTGATGTTATATTATCAATGGTTGGAAGAAGGACTGGAACCTGGGACGAAATCATTCATCTATCACGAAGACCCTATTATCAGCTCAACAGCCGTCTCGCTTCAGGACCTCAAGCATGAGGTCAGTCTTCGCTGGAAAGAGGAGCCGCATGAGCTGCATATACCAACGCGCGAAGAACTTTATAAAGAAGAGCTTGAGTCTGTGATTCTCTATTTAAAACTCAGAAGAATAAAATGGATGATCGATAATAATCAGAAAGACCTGGAAAAACCCCATACGCATGAAGAGATGATCATCTTTATGAAGACCCATCAGGAATTAAAAATGATGGAGATGGAACTGACCAAAGCATTGGGGTCAGTTATTATCAAATAATCTCTCAGACACTCGTTAAACAATTTATTGACCTCGTCTGTTTTTCTTAAAACCTCATTTATGACACGTCATAAAATCTTTTTAACTGTTTCTATCATCATTGGTTGTTCTGCATTGCTCTCTGCCGAAATGAAAAATTCAGTTAATGTTCCCGGAGGATATACGGGTGCTGAAGGGATTACCTGTACGAATTGTCATGGCGGCACCAATTCACTGAATCCTCCCGGAGGTTCGGTTGTTATTAACGGACTTCCCGCAACATATACTCCCGGCAACAAATATGATTTCACGGTTACCATTAATCATGGTACGGCCAACAGAACGCGCTGGGGTTTTGCCATGAAGGCCGTTGCCAATAATAATGCGGTCGGCACTTTTACAGAAACAAACCCGAATGTATACATCAATAATTTTGATCGGGAGATCGGACATTCTTCTGCACCATCAACTCCTTCCAGCAATACTTATACATTTACTAATATGAGTTGGACGGCACCTTCATCCCCTACTACTGCAGAACAAAATATCACTTTTTATGTGGCAGCTAATGCAGCCAATGGATCAGGAAGTTCCGGTGATTTTATTTATACGGCTGTAAGAAGTATGACATTGACCAGCACATCTGTGTCAGAAAAGAATTTACTGCTTGACAAAATCAGCACCCTGCGTGAAGGCAAAAAAGTTATTCTTCAGATTTCTTTGCAAAAAACTTCTTCTTTGCAAATTGCCGTCGTCAACCTAAACGGTCAAATGGTTTTAAGCAAGGCATCTCAAAAATACTCTGCCGGCACACATACGCTCGAACTGGATGGAACGGCTCTGGCATCCGGCACGTATGTGATTTCTGTTCAGAATGAAAAGGAGAAAGTTACGGGTAAGATCACACTCTAATAAATTACATTTTTTTCAGCTGCCGGTATCTGGTTTCATTGGCCTCCCATTGCATACGCCCTTTCAGCAGCGCATAAAAAACGGAGACCAGAAAACAACCCAGCAGAATAAAAAAAAGCTGACTGCCGGATATAAAAGGCATGCGCTTATACCATCCTCTAAATAATACGGCCAGCACAATCGGGAAACTCAACATCAATCCCATGCCTAATCCTTTTCTTATGCTTCGCTCCCACTTTCGTTCATCATCTCTATTCAGTTCCCACCAACGAAGGAAATCCTCATCCTCTTTTGATAACATATTGAAAATTATTTAACAGCAAACTTGACAAAAATACTGGATGTCAGTTTGATCTTCTGAAATTCAATTTCTTCCTTTTGTTCCGGAACACCGTCTGCCGCTACCATCGCCATCACTCTGGGCATGGGATAATACGGCTGTGTACCCGGATCCGGCGAATCTGTCACTACCAATACTTTACCGACCTGTTCTCCCAGTGCAGCCAGCAGATAGGTTGCCTTTTCTTTGGCTGATTTAATGGCTTTGATCCTGTTCTCTTTTTTAAGGCTGTCCAGCTTTGAATGATGGACCCTCGAAATAAATCCGTCCGTAATATCCATTTTATCCAGTTCCTGAAACACCTGTCCTACTGTCGCCGCAGTTCCTACTTTCAGCACATACTCTTTTTTAGTCAGCATATCTTTTTTCTGGCGACGCACTTTCACATAATCTGAATTGACATCTGACAAATACAGATTTTTCAAATCAACACCAATCGACTTTAACGCATTTTTCATTTGCGTTTCCTGCGTCTCGATCGTAATTTTATCCTTATTAACATATCTTTCTTTGAGTGTAATGGTAATAAAAATTTCATCAGGTACTACTTCCTCTTCAGCAGTACCGGTGACTTCAATATAAGAGGGCGGTGCGGGAGGAAGAGACTGAGGCTGGGCAAAAGAATATAGTCCTGTAAACAGAATTCCAATTGTGATTAATACCGTTATCTTTTTCATATATATAATAATTTAAATTCAATCTACATCATATTTGGTTAAGTCGATACAAGTAAACGTTAAAAGCCATTGATATCGGGTTAAATCGGTAGCGTCATCCTGAGCGTATGTGAAGGATCTCCTGATGGAGAATGCTTCGATTAATGAGATGTTTCGCTGCCGCTCAACATGACGCTCTTGACCTCCTTTGCCTCAATGGTTAAAAGCGCTGCGCTTTCTCCAAAAAAAAGTCCCGCCCGAAGGCAGGACTTTTTTTAATATAAATCTGAAACAGATTAATAATCCATTCCGCCCATTCCGGGAGCACCGGCAGGCATAGCAGGCGCTTCAGGTTTTGGCTTGTCAGCGATCACACATTCGGTAGTGAGTAACATACCGGCAATAGAGGCTGCATTTTCAAGAGCAACACGGGCGACTTTTGTAGGATCGATTACGCCTGCTTTCAACAGGTTCTCGAATACTTCCGTGCGGGCATTGAAACCGAAATCACCTTTGCCATCTTTGATCTTATTCACGATCACGCTGCCTTCCAGACCGGCATTTTCAACGATCGTACGAATAGGAGACTCCAACGCACGACGTACGATCTGTACACCCAGCTTTTCATCTTCGTTGCTGCTACGGAAAGAATCCAGCGAAGCAACCGCACGGATGAATGCCGTACCGCCGCCGGGTACGATACCTTCTTCTACAGCTGCACGGGTAGCATGTAACGCATCATCCACACGATCTTTCTTCTCTTTCATTTCCACCTCAGTAGCGGCACCGATATTCAGTACTGCCACACCGCCGCTCAATTTAGCCAGACGCTCCTGTAATTTTTCTTTATCATAATCGGATGTAGTTACTTCAATCTGCGCTTTGATCTGATTGATACGGGCTGTGATATCTTCTTTTTTACCTTTACCTCCTACGATGGTCGTATTGTCTTTATCAATGGTAACAGAAGCTGCCTGACCTAAGTAAGATACATCTGCATTATCCAGTTTGTACCCTTGTTCTTCACTGATCACAATACCCTTTGTAAGGATAGCGATATCCTGAAGCATTTCTTTACGACGATCACCAAAACCGGGCGCTTTGACAGCTGCTACTTTCAGTGTACCACGTAATTTATTAACTACTAATGTAGCCAATGCTTCTCCTTCCAGATCTTCTGCAATAATCAACAAAGGACGACCACTTTGTGCTACTTTCTCCAGGATGTGAAGGATATCTTTCATCGCAGAGATCTTTTTATCATAGATAAGGATCATCGGATTCTGAAGTTCAGCTTCCATTTTCTCGCTGTTCGTAACAAAATAGGGAGAGATGTATCCACGATCAAACTGCATACCTTCTACCACTTCTACCGTTGTATCTGTACCTTTTGCTTCTTCCACGGTAATCACCCCATCCTTACCTACTTTCTGCATCGCTTCAGCGATCAGCTTTCCGATGAAGGGATCGTTGTTGGCAGAGATGGTAGCTACTGCTTCAATTTTCTTATTGTCATTACCTACTGCCTGAGATTGAGCTTTCAGCGCATCGATGACTTTTTCTACCGCTTTGTCGATACCGCGTTTAAGGTCCATCGGATTAGCGCCGGCAGCTACGTTTTTCAAACCTTCCGTAATGATAGACTGAGCCAGTACAGTAGCTGTTGTTGTACCGTCACCGGCTACATCAGCTGTTTTGCTGGCAACTTCTTTCACCATTTGAGCACCCATGTTCTCGATCGCATCTTCCAGCTCAATTTCTTTAGCTACTGTCACACCATCTTTGGTAACAGCGGGTGCACCGAATTTCTTTTCAATAACCACGTTACGGCCTTTGGGTCCGAGGGTTACTTTAACTGCATTTGCCAGGGTATCTACCCCTTTTTTCATTTTATTTCTTGCTTCCAGATCGAAGAAGATTTGCTTTGCCATAATATGAATGATTTAATGTTTAGAATAAAAAGTAAAGGATCCAAATTATACGATCGCGAGAATATCGCTTTCACGCATGATCAGCAGATCTTCCCCATCGATTGTAATTTCTGTTCCGGCATATTTGCCATATAAAACAGCGTCACCCACTTTTACCGTTACGGGTTCGTCTTTTTTACCGGGGCCGGCAGCCACGATAGTACCTCTTTGGGGTTTTTCTTTAGCCGTGTCTGGGATGATGATTCCCCCGGCAGTCTTTTCTTCGGCAGGGGCGGGTCTTACGATCACCCGATCATGCAAAGGAGTTACATTCAACTTCTTAGCCATAGTGTATGAAATTTTGGTTTAAAAATGAAATTTTACAGACTGACATTCCTATCAGCGCTTTCACGCGTGGTATAGCCAAATCAATGCCAAAGTGAAAACCAATACCCCGGAAAGTAAAAATGGCGCAAATAATGCACTACGTTCTGTGATTTGCCGTCAAAAAGACATTTTGCCATGCAAACAAATGCTTTTAAATACAATTTTGTCAGTTTTACAGGAGTCTGACATCAATTGCAAATCCTTGATTATATTTGCCACCGAAAACAGCTCTTTATTATGATCAGCCGAAGAAATATCCGAGTCAAAGTGATGCAAACCCTCTATACAGGGCTACAGGAAGAAAATGACAACCCGGATCTGCCGAGAATGGTCAAGGCTTTACAAAAACGTCTGGACGAAAGTACCGAACTGGCTGTCACATTAATTCATATTATAGCGGAAACAGCCCGCTTTGTTGAGAAAGATGCCAGAGCAAGAGCTTCCAAACATTTACCGACTGCTGATGACCTTAATGTCAATATCAAACTGGCCGGCAATACGTTGCTTTGGCGCATACTCGAACATCCATCTTACCGTCAAAAAATTTCTGAATACAAAACTGATCTGATCATTCCGGAAGAGATCATTAAAAAAATATATGTATCCCTTACTCAATCGCCTCTTTACAATTCATATATAAAAACAGAAGAAAGAGATAAAAAAACAGAAAAAGAGATCCTGGAATTCATATTCACAGACCTTATGTTAGCCGATGAGGATTTTAATGAATTTATCGAGGAAAAATTCATCCACTGGCAGGATGATGCGGAGATGATGCAGCTTCTTGTACTGAATTTTCTTAATAAACCCGACACCTACAATTTTAATGAATTCATCAGCGCCGAAAAGCGAAGCTACGCAAAGGATCTTCTGACGGCTGTGATTGAAAAAAAAGAGAAATGTAACGAACTGATCTTTGTAAAACTGCAAAACTGGGATCCAGAACGTACGGCACTCCTTGATATGATTCTCATGCGGATGGGCATTTGTGAATTCCTGTATTTCGAAACTATTCCGCCCAAGGTCACCATCAATGAATATATTGATCTCGCTAAAGACTACAGCACCCCTCAAAGCGGTCATTTTGTAAATGGGATACTAGATAGTATTCACAAAGAGTTATCCGCTGAGAATAAGCTCCATAAAGTGTCACACAAAAAATAAAACAAAGCCATCTTTATACTGTACATTTGTCAGCCAAATTCTGAGGTATATGTATTTAAAAAGAATCCTTATTGTGTCAGCAGCAGTCATGATGCTGCATGCCTGCAAGGAACAGGATAAATCTGCCGGAGTTAAAGAATCTGGACCAGCAGAAAAATCGGAAATAAATGCCGATTCATCCAACTTCACAACCGTTCAATGGCTTGATTCCATTCAGCAATTCGGGAAAGTCACGGACGGCGAAAAAGTGCTGATCAGTTTTCACTTTAAAAATACCGGATCAAAACCACTGATTATATCAAATGTAACCGCCGGTTGCGGATGTACCGTACCTGAAAAACCGGAGGAACCCATTCAACCCGGTCAGTCGGGTATCATTAAAGCGGAATTCAACAGCAGCGGACGCGTAGGTATGGTTTCCAAGAATGTTACCGTAACGTGTAATACTGCTATACAGAATTACACCCTTATTTTTGAAGGAGAAGTCACAGAAAAAAAACAAACACAATGATAGAAACGATGATTATTCTGGCTGCCGACCCCAAGAGTGGCGGCTCATTTCAACTGGTATTTTTAGGTTTAATGCTGCTGGTATTCTGGCTGTTCATGATTCGACCGCAGGCAAAAAAAGCCAAACAACAAAAAGCATTTATTGATAACCTTCAAAAGGGTGACAAAGTGGTAACCATCGCCGGCATCCATGGTGTGGTCAATAAAGTAAATGAAGACAATACGATCGCACTGGAAATTTCTCCCGGCAGTTATATCAAAATTGAGAAATCATCCATCAGTATGGAGTGGACACAACAGCTGAATAAGCCTGTTGCTGAAAAAAAATAAGTCTACATTCCCCATAAATACTGACCTTCAACGAAGCATAATTATCTGATATGCTTAAAATTGGTCTGACAGGCGGAATTGGTGCAGGAAAATCTGTGGTATCACAGATCTTCCAAGTATTGCGTGTACCGGTATATGATGCGGACAGTTCTGCCAAGAGATTAATGAACGAAAACAGAGTATTAAGAGATACCATCATTCAACACTTTGGCCCGGATTGTTATAATGGCAATACGCTGAATCGTTCTTATCTAGCTTCTATCGTATTTGCGGATCAGAAAAAACTGGATTTACTCAATCGTATCGTACATCCGGTCACCATTGCTGATGCTGCTGACTGGTTTAATGCACAGCAAGCTCCCTATGCGGTGAAGGAAGCCGCCTTATTATTTGAGAGTGGCTCAGCGGAAGGATTGGATTATGTAATTGGCGTAACAGCTCCACGGGCATTGCGCATCCGTCGGGTGATGCTAAGAGACCATATTCGCGAAGAGCAGGTGATGGAACGTATGCGTCATCAGATGGAGGAAAGCATCAAAATGAAGTTATGTGATTTCATTATTCATAACGATGAACAGCAGCTGGTTATTCCGCAGGTAATCGAAATACATCAACAGTTGATGACGCTCAGTCAACCGGAAAAAAAACATTCATGACCTTACTATTCATGCTGATCATCATAGCCGGCATGCCGCTGCTGGCAGCAATCAGCTACCGAAATATCAAAACACTGGAATCGGAGGAAACTGATCTCCAGCTATCCAAAGCGCCGATCTACATTCAATCGATGGTGATGCAGGCCGGCATCTGCTGGCTCGCCTATTATGTAGCTAAACAGGAAGGATTTCATATTTCACTGGGTGGAATTTATTCTTTTTATACGATTGTCGCTGCTGTATCATTTCTCGCAATCACGTTGTGCTTTGCCTATTTCGGGCAACGTTTCAAAGACAAAAACAATGAGGGGACATTGCAGTATCTTTTGCCGCAAAATAGCCGGGAAAGACTTTTATGGATCTTAGCAGTTATCGTGGCAGCTTTTTGTGAAGAATACATGTATCGCGGTGTATTATATCAGCTGATGCTTGTACATACAGAGGGAAAGATCTGGGCAGCTGTTTTACTGAGTGCGGTTATTTTTGGATTCGGTCACGGAACGCAGGGTGAGAAAGCTATTATACAGATCATTCCCTTTGCCATTGGATTTCATATACTGGCAATCTTCAGCGGCGGACTACTGCTGCCGATGATCGTGCATTTTATCTATAATATTTCCGTAGAATTATTTTTTGGCAAAAAAATCATCCGGCAGTAGCATCCATTACACCGGCCACTTCCATCCAGGTATGATCGGCCAGGAGTTTTGCTGAAGAAATAAATGCCTTAAAAGGTCCTGTACCTCCCCACTCCTTCGGACTTACCATTGAAAGTATATAAGAATCATCCTGTTTTTGATACAGATGATATACATGTCCGATTACCGGACGAAAATTGAGTTTAGCTTCATAGATCATCAAAGACAATTCTTTTCGCTTCACGATTTCCTGTGCCTGCCGGGCCAGTAATTCAATCTGCTCTCTGATCTGATCGAGCTGCATATTCGTTTGTTCTTCCATCGCCTGCAAAGCCTGATGCCGGATTACGCCCTCTTTGGTCGGACGGATGACTACCCCTCCGATAGATGACGCATAAGGAAGAACACTCATCTGTTTATGATAGATATCAATATTTTCAAAAAGAGTTCCATCATCTTTTACTCCTTTTTGTGTAATCTGCAAATACCCATTTGCAAGAATCTCATGCCTGGCCGTTAACACCACCTGATCATTCCTGATAAATGAAATCTGTAAAGTGGAGGCATTCGTAAATTCTCCGCTGATCATTTCAGCAAGATCAGTCGCTTCATAAGCGTACAACTGAGCATCCGGCAGCAGTGTAAAAGAAGAAAAAAAAGCTTCATTGGTTCTGCTAACCCAATTCATACTGATTTGCAGCTCCGTACCATTTTTAACGGACTCAATCTTATAGTTCCCGCTTTTTGCCGGTTCCCCATTCTGATAACGGCATTTTTCGGGGAAAAGCTGCCAGGAAGCCAGAAAATTATATGCCTGTACCATACGTATATAGATTCATGCCATCAGCAAAAATATCTGATGGTTTTTATTAAGAAATCAAACAAGAGAACAAACGCATTGTTTATGGTTATGCCTGTTTAATTTTGTGCATCATGTATCACACACTCGAAGAATGTTTGCTGGATCTGGAAAAAGCCGGACATCTGGTTCGAATCAAAGAGCCCGTTGATCCTTATCTGGAGATGGCTGCGATTCACCTGCGGGTACACGAAGCGGGCGGGCCTGCTATCTTATTTGAAAATGTGAAGGGCAGTTCATTTCGTGCTGTATCGAATATATTCGGCACACTGGAGCGAAGTAAATACATCTTCAGAAATACATTACCGTTGGTTCAACAGCTCATCCGCATGAAGGGTGATCCAGCAGCGGTTATGAAGAATCCATGGAAATTCAGAAAAACGTTATGGGCGGGACTGAATGCACTACCCCGACGTCAACGCAACCATTCATTCCAAAAAATCAATATCAGTGATTTGCCTTTAATTCATCACTGGCCGATGGACGGTGGCGCTTTTGTTACCTTGCCGCAAGTATATACGGAAGATCCTGACCAGCCCGGTATCATGAAATCAAATCTCGGCATGTATCGTATTCAATTAACAGGAAACGAGTATGAACTGAATAAAGAAATCGGCTTACATTATCAGCTGCATCGCGGTATTGGTGTTCATCAGACCAAAGCCAATGCCTTGGGAAAACCATTGCAGGTTAGTTGTTTTGTAGGTGGTCCGCCGGCCCATACCTTAAGCGCCGTCATGCCTTTACCGGAGGGATTAAGTGAAATGAGTTTTGCGGGTGTGCTGGGAGCCCGACGATTCCGTTATATGTATGACGAGCAGGGTAATGCCCTCAGTACCGATGCCGATTTTGTGATTACCGGCGAAGTCTATCCTGATGAAAACAAACCCGAGGGACCATTCGGCGATCATCTGGGCTATTACAGTTTACAACATCCTTTTCCGCTGATGCGGGTAAAATCTGTTTATGCAAGGAAAAATGCCATATGGCCATTTACCGTAGTAGGCAGACCCCCCCAGGAAGATACACGCTTTGGAGAACTCATTCATGAAATGACTGGCTATGCTGTTCAACAGGAAATTCCGGGATTGAAAGAAGTCCATGCAGTTGATGCTGCCGGCGTCCATCCGCTCTTACTGGCGGTAGGCAGTGAGCGCTACACACCCTATCTGAACAATAAACAACCGGCTGAAATTCTGACGATCGCCAACCATATTTTAGGCACAGGACAATTAAGTCTGGCTAAATTCTTATTTATAACGGCACCGGACAACCGACCTGTATCTGCCCACGATGCAGCAGCTTTTATCCAATATATTTTTGAGCGAATTGACTTCAGCCGTGATCTGCATTTTCATACCAAAACAACCATTGATACACTGGATTATTCGGGAGAAGGTCTGAATAGCGGCAGTAAACTGATACTGGCTGCTTATGGAGACAAAAAGAGAATTTTATGCACGGAGTTGCCGAGCATATTCAAGTCATTGCGATATTTTGAAAACCCGAAACTCTGCATGCCGGGTGTCATCGCTATACAAACTACCGTATTTACAGATTACAACAAATCGAATAAAGACATATTAGCGTTGAAAGAACAGCTGACGCAAGAGTCTCTGGAAGGTGTTGCTCAAATCGTGATTTGTGATAATAGTGATTTCCTGTCAGGGCATATCAACAACTACTTATGGACAACCTACACTCGTTGCAATCCATCACATGACATTCATGGCATACATGAGTTTACTGAAAATAAACATTGGGGCTGTTATGGCCCGATTATATTTGATGCCCGAAGTAAACCTCATCATGCTCCACCGGTAGAAAAAAATTCAGATGTAGAGAAACAGATTGAACGTCTGTTTAATAAAGGAGGTAGCTTATTTGGAAAAATCAAATAGCATCCGAATGCTCAGCTATTCTTTTAAAAACGAAATACTATTTTTTCATTAATGATTCGATTTCTTCTACTGTTACAGGAATATTTTTCATCAGGTCTTTATGACCGCTCTTCGTGATCAATATGTTATTTTCTATGCGGACACCCATTTTTTCTTCCTCAATATAAATGCCCGGTTCTACTGTAAAGACCATGCCCGGCCTGATTGGTTCCGTTCTGGTTCCAAGATCATGCACATCAATGCCCAGATGATGCGATATACCGTGATACAGATATTTACGATATGATCTGTTATGCTGATCTTCATTCTTTATATCTGACTTTTTCAACAAACCTATCTTAAGAAACTGACGGGTGGCCTCCTCCCCTACCATATCTGTATATTTCATAATGGTGATGCCCGGCTTCAATAAACTTTTCGCATAATTGTGCAAATGCAGACAAGCATTATATACGGTTTTTTGCCGACGTGAAAATTTGCCGTTCACCGGAAGGGTGCGCGTTAGATCGGCGCAATAGCCGCCGTATTCAGCACCGAAATCCATCAGCAATAATTCTCCATCTAGACATGGCTGATTATTTTCCACATAGTGCAGTGTACGTGCACGGTCACCCGAAGCGATGATCATACCATAAGCAGGCCCGGGAGATCCCTGGGAAAGAAAAGACTGCCAGATCTGTCCTTCAAGTTCATTTTCCAAGATACCCGGACGGATCGTTTTCAGGATGTGACGAAACGTATTTTCAGTGATATCAATCGCTTTCTGCATCACGGATATTTCATCCGGTGTTTTGACAGCACGCAAACGTTGCATAATACGGGCTGCCCGGTGGTATTGATGCATCGGATAACGCCTTTTCATTTCCTCAATAAAGCGATACTCCCTTGTTTGTATATCAGTTGCTTTTCGGTCATTCTCATTCGAATCAAGATAGATATGATCGGCCAGATGTATCCACTGCTGCAACAAACCATCCAGTGTATCCAGCCATATAATTTTAGAGATACCGGATATGGCTGTTGCTTCCGGCGCACGTAGTCTTTTCCCGTCCCACTTCTCTTTTAATTCATTGGGCCGAACGAGTACCAGCACTTCACGACATGACGGATCCGGATGATCCGGATATAATATTACCATCGTATCCTCTTGCTGAATACCGCACAGCCAGTACAGATCACTGTTTTGTTTGAACGGATGTAATGCATCACCGTTCGAAGGCCATTCGTCATTGCTGACAAATACAGCGATGGAATTGGGAAGCATCTCTTTGACAAAGCGTTTTCTGTTATTGGAAAATAAAGACGGGGATTTCAGTTGTTGTTTCATGACTTTCCTAAGAAAAAAACCCGGATAAATGATCCGGGTTTGATTATAAAATGAAAATGATTAATACCGCTTGAGTTTCACTTCTACCCTTCTGTTCAACGCTCTCCCTTTAGATGTTTTGTTATCACCTACAGGACTTGAAGAACTTAGGCTCTGAGTTATTACTCGATCTTCTGTAACGGTTTTACCTGTCAGATAAGACGCCACCGATTTTGCTCTTTCTTCAGAAAGGGCTGCATTTCTTTCTTCAGTTCCGGTACTATCTGTATGACCAGTTAAGTAAACTTTCACGTCCGTGCTATCGTTCAGATATTTCGATAACTTATCCAGTTGTTTTTTGCCTTTGGAGCTAATCTCAGCGCTGCCAGTCTTGAATAAAATATTATCTGTCATGAAATTAACAGGAGGACAACCGTATTCATCTGAAGATCCGGCCAAAGCAGGACATTTATCTTCTTCATCATTGATGCCGTCTTTATCTGTATCCGGTACGGGGCAGCCTTCATATCTGGCAACTCCGGGCACATCTATACATTTATCCTGTTCATCATTGACACCATCTTTGTCAGTATCCGGAATTGGACATCCAGTGTATTTCGCAATACCAGCTACATCGGGACATTTATCATCTTTATCGGCAATGCCATCCTTGTCGGTGTCAGGACATCCTTTTAAGTCAGCTAAACCGGCAACGGCAGGGCAAAGGTCAAGCGAATCTACAACACCATCCCCGTCACCATCAGCCGGTGGTTTGGATACCACTGTAGGTGCAGGAGGTAAAGGTTTTGCTTCAGGCTTCTCATTTTCAATTGAACTGAGAATGCCGATGGAGTGCATTAAACTATAATTGGCAGGTGCCGTAACGGGAATACGATAACTAGAATTCAGGTTGATAAAATTGTTTTTACCAACATTAATCTGCAAGCCTACACCCAAAGGAATCTGTGCCATAAATGTTGCTTGAGTTCTGGCAGCACCAATACCGGCCTGCAGATACGGAACAACAATATATTTATCAGTTAGTAATTTAAGATTAATGTTGGCATCTGCTTCCAGATAGAAACGGTCATCCGACACCAGCTCTGATTTGGTACGAAAAGGATAACGCAGGAATGAACCAGTCAGCCTTGACATAAAATCAACATGACTGCTCAATCCGTGTGCATAATTGAGCGTAAGAGCCGGCTCCATACGAGCTACTCTTTTCCATTGTTTTTGATCCAGCACACGAGCCAGAGAGTTTTTGCGAAGGTCCTGTGCAGTGGGAAAATCTATAAATGAAAACTGAAAGCCGAAAGAATGAAGCTTTTTTACATTATTCTGGGCTTTGCCTGAGCTGATAATGCACAACAACAAGACCAGATACGTCATTTTTTTCATACACAATAGTTTAGGTGATACAAATATATAATTATTATGATAAAACAAAAGAATTAATAGAAATTCACCTATTGCATATCCGCTTTGTCAAGAACCCGAATCCTGACTCTGGTTATACCGGCATTCATGAAATGAAGTTTGCTTGCAGCGGCTTTCGTAAGATCAACAAGACGCTTGTTTTTAGCATGGAGTCGGTCATTTATTTTAACATAAACGGACCGGTTATTCCGCAAATTTGTAACCTCGATCAACGTGCCAAGAGGAAGGGTATTATGAGCGGCTGTCATTTTCTGTTGACTGAAAATTTCTCCGCTGGCTGTTTTTCTTCCTTCAAACTTATCCGCATAATAACTCGCCACCCCATACTGGATGATGGCCGTATCAGAATAAAGCTGACGATGAAGTGCACCGGCACTTGTAGCCAGTAACATCACTAAACTAAAAAGTATATACCCGTTTTTTTTCGGCATGAATCAATTATGAATGCAGATTCCCGTCAATGGTCAGAAAGGACAACTTCTGCTGAATTAAAGTTTAATCTTTCTTTCAATGCCTCCATCACATTATAGATAATGGGACAACGACCGTAATGCATAAAAATAGTAAAAAGACGGGAGGTTACCTGAGGCAGGTGGAGGGCAGGGAATTCTCTGCATCCACTAAAACGATCTTCATACACAAGACATTTATTATCCTCCAGAAAATGACATGGAATGGTATTCATGATCATTTGAGCACCCATCCCCTTTTCAACATACTGATCAGTAAAAGTCTCCTCCGACATGTTTAACCGCACCGAAAGTTGGGTAATCTCCTGTTCATTTACCTGAATCATGAGCGACCGGCAGCAGTTGCCGCATTGGGTACAATCAATCTGAAGAGTCATGCCGGCAGACAGTCCATGGACCTGATGATCTATTTCATCAGCCGGCTGTCCCTTTAAAAAAGAAATAAATTGATCGTTGACATTCTCCTTTTCGATTGCATGCAATTGAATAATTTTCAGATCAGTAATAATTTCCAAAGTTTGTATTTAATTAAAGATAGTGGATCAATGGCATAAAAAACCCCGAAGAAAATTCGGGGTTTTGATTTTGTTGAAAGGGTATTGAAATTAGAATATATATCGAATACCGATTTGTGCACTCCAGGTGCTGGCTAATGAACGGTTCAGCTGGAATGGATCTGTCACCAGCTGTCCATTCACAACAGTCCATCTGTAAGCAGCAACACCATTCGTAGTGCTCGCATAACGCAAAGGATTATTACTGCTTAGTGTATTGATGAAACGATGACCCCAGTCTTTATTGAGCATATTAGTAAAATTCAGGATATCAGCCTGAAGTCGGATAGTATTCTTACGCTTACCAATATTTGTAAACAGGTCCTGCTGGAAGTTCAGATTGATGGTATGGATCCAGGGCTGTAAAGCTGCATTTCTTTCGGCATACTGACCTCTGCGCTGACTGAGATAAGGACTGTTATTAATAAACTGATCAAAGGCATCTTTTTGTTGCTGCGCAGTAAAAGGTGTTGCACCAGTGATTGGCAGGAAATTCATCTCACTTTGATCCTTAGGAATGTACATCAGATCAGCAAAATTACCATCACCATTGAGATCACCATTTACAATATAACTTAAGTTACCCTGATTTCTGCCTTCATAGAATATCGTAATGCTGGTAGCCAGATGCTTCAGATATTCTTTTTTGTAGCTGATCCAGGCCATGAAACGATGTGGTACAACAAAGCCGGACATCGCCAGCTCCTCTGCATTTTGCGTAGTGGCCGTAGGGTTGCTGTTCCATACAGAAGTTGCCTGAGCACCCGGATTGGACGTTACATCCCAGGCTCCTGTATAGGTATAACTGGCAGATGCAGAAAAACCTTTGGAGAGCACTTTATTCAATTGAGCTGTCAATACGATACCACCACCCTTATTAGTATTTTCCAATACTATAGCTGAAGCTATATTACTGTAAATCCTGCGAGTTGCATTCCCTACAGGTGTATAAATGGGTCGGTTATCACTGCCAGTTAAGGAAGCAGTGGGCGCTTTTTCATTGGCATTGCGCATACGAACGGCATTGATATCCTTGGTGATAATGGCCTCCAGAGTAACACTCCATCCATTCTGCAAACGTTTGTCGACAGCCAGATTGGTTCTCCAGACCTGAGGGAATTTGAAGTTGCGATCAACCATTACAATACTTGCATTATTGGGAAGCTGACCAGCAGGGGTATTAAAAAAAGATTTCTGAGCATCAGGTTCAGTTGAATATCGTATTCCTGCCAAAATTGAAGGATCAGTTATGTATGAACCTTGCTGATACATGTAGCTATTTGATGGCATATTGGTCATCCATACAAAAGGTACACGGCCAGTAAACACACCGGTTCCACCTCGGATAATCATGGATTTATCACCATCTACATCCCAGCGGAAACCTACACGAGGACTCCAAAGAGGAGTACTCTTAGGCCATGCACCGGTAGAATAGTTAGTCGCTTTACCATTCGCATCAGGGAAACTTAGTTTGGTGATGTTAGGATTTTCTAGTGGCTGCTCAGGATAAATAGGAATGTCTGCTCTCAAACCAAGAGTTAGTTTAAGTCTGTCATTAACAACAATATCATCCTGCAAATATGCAGCACCTTGACCCACTCTTAATTCAGCTGAAAAAACTGAAGATTTTCCTGGAACTACAGAAAAAAGATATGAATAAAAAATGGGTGCACGATCATTGATAAAATCATCTAAACTGTTATACAAAAAATGTCCATGTGAACCCGGCATGAACATATTACCAACATATTGGTAATCGTAAGTAGCACCAAATGTGAGCGTATGTTTGCCTTTATAATATTTGAAGTTATTGGTGATCGTAAAGATGTCATTCTTTACCTGATTATTATTTGAAAAGGGATCCGTCCCAAAGCTTATATAATTATTCGTTGTACTGTTATTGAATATATCTACAGCAGGTGTTGTTGGGCCGTCGTAATTACGGATAGTTGAAGTACGCGTGAAAGTGGTAATAAACTGATTCGCCCATTTCCCGCCGTTGGAGCTGTTTACTTCCAGTGCTCCTGAACGAATGGCGTTTTCAAAAGCATAGTTTGAATTAGCAAAAGCCATTGAATTAAGGCTAAAACGACTGTTTGGTAAACGAGAGATTGGTGCACCTGAACTATTTGGAATAGAGGTAGCATTTACAGTCTGATCATCGGTACCGACCATTTCCTGATAACGCAAGGTCACTTTATGAATGCGACTGAAGTTCCAGTCAATTTTTCCAAGTAATTTATAGTTCTTTGTCTGGAAGTTCTGGAAGTTATCGTAAGCACCGGGATCATAATTATATTTTGATTTCAGATGATCGGAAAGTTTTTTCAGCGAGTCGATGGGCGTGGATGAAATATTCCCTGTGCCCGATCCTCCTTTAGGAGTGAATGTAATTCCCGGACGATCTTCTTCTTCCATTTCACCACTTACAAAGAAGAATAATTTATCCTTGATGATCGGACCTCCAACGGTCACACCAAAAATCTTATTGCTTTGTTTGGCGAGATTGGTTAATTCAGTACCACTAATTTTTTTGCCATTCATTTGCTCCGTACGGAAAAGATAATACGCACTACCCTTCAAAGTATTGGTTCCGCTTTTTGTAGCCACATTCACACCGGCACCGGTAAAACCACCTTGCCATACATCAAAAGGCGATACATTGACGGATACTTCCTCCACCGCATCAAGTGATATAGGCTGATTGCTTCCTCCCGGAAGAAGATCGCTGCTCAGGCCAAAATTGTTATTAAGGTTGGCTCCGTCGATCTGAATATTATTGTAACGATTGTCCCGACCGGCAAAGCTGGTCCCGTTGGATTGCGGCGTGAGCGCCGTGAAATTTGTAAGAGAACGACTGATGGTCGGAATTGTCGTTAGCAAACGCTGATTGATATTGGTAGAAGTTCCTGTTTTTTCTGCGCTGGATTTTCTGACGCCACCGGTGATGATAATATCGGAGATTTGTTTGATATCTTCTCCCATCACTACATTTACTTCATAAATCTCACCCAGAATAAGATTGAACCCTTCGGCTTCATACTTTTTCTGACCTACATACTCTACCGATAATTTATACGGCCCGCCAATCCTGGCATTGGGAATATTGAAGCTCCCGCCTTTTTTTGATACGGTATTATATTTGGTTCCAGAAGGAAGATGTACTGCCGTAACAGTAGCTCCCTCAAGAACTTTACCGCTTTGATCTTTGACTGATCCGGAAATGCTGCCGGTAGTTACCTGCGCATTTACAAACACCCCCAGGCATATTGCCAGAGATGTCATTAAGAAATTTCTCAGTTTAAGCATAAATTTTGGTTTTTTACTGTACAAAGATGCAATAAAGTGTTGATTTATAAACTAAGAGATGTTAACAAATTGTCATCACTTTATTGGGCAGGAGAAAGGATCGTATTTCGATTTTCGTTGCTCGTTTCTCGCCAATATTCTTTAATTTTACAAACTAAATTTTTCGGGGCTGCCCGGTTTTGACAGCATAGATCTTTGAAAGTGTAAGCATGTCGTGCGTTGGATAATTAGCACGTTAATCTGAATATTCAAATCTCAAATGGCAATACACAGTATGCCATGGCTGCCTAATCAGTGATTGGGAAGTCATTAGGGCCGCCGAACAGGTTGATCTGTTACCATGTTCCGCCGCCGACTCAAAAACAAAACAGGTTGCGATAACGGTAGGCTGTGCCTGTTGTCTAAGAAAATGCAGCTAAGAATCAGATCGGTAGGTTCAGGTCCTGTCTGTTTCCGACAATCAATCATGAAATAAACATGTAGAAAGCTTTTGACGAATATGTTTGGACAGGGGTTCGATTCCCCTCAGCTCCACTTTGGCTATTTGTGTCTTGGTTCTTATA
>Ga0315906_10001074_pt1 | contig 41479 bp, 49 predicted proteins | sample LakEriMetagenome_4_FD_203526 | JGI IMG/M metagenome (GOLD analysis project Ga0315906, IMG submission 203526) | Freshwater fungal communities from buoy surface, Lake Erie, Ohio, United States - Buoy 2 MA122 | ecosystem: Environmental > Aquatic > Freshwater > Lake > Lake biofilm | place: USA...
TCGACGAGCGCGTGCGCAATCACGAGATGCAGCAGGGAGACGTCTACAAAGAGAGCGTCTACAAAGGCTCCGTGGCCGTCGAGAATCAGCGCGCAGCGCGCTACTACGACAACCCAACCGAATTGCAGAGCGCCATGGGTCGCATCGTTGAAGAGACGACCCGCTACGCGATGAGCAAGGGCATGAGCAAAGACGCGACCAAAGCCCTGGTACTTGAAGCCCAGAGCAACATGCACTCGATCGTGATTAACCGACTATTGGAAGAGCAAAAGCCACTGGCGGCTAAAGCGTATTTTGATTTGCACCGCGACGCGATCGATGCCAAAGACACGAGCGCAGCGATCAAAGCGGTCGGCGTGGTCGGCATTGACGCCGAGGTGTCGGACTTTGTCGACAAATTAGTAAACGGCGATTTTGGCCCCGGAGGCGATGACCGCAAGCCATTTCAAATCGACAAGATGGCCAACGAAATTCGCAGCAAGTACAAGAACAACCCACAAGCGCGTGACGTGGCGATTAAGCAACTGGTTGAGCGCAAGCAATTGCACGACGCTGGCGTCGCTGAGCGGCTGCAAAACGACAACGGTCAGACAGTGAATGTGGCTGTTTCGTTAGTTCAAAACGCAAATAAGCCAACCAGTGATGACGGCATCTACGATTTAGAGAAGGCAATTAAAAGTCTGCGCGAGGATCTAACTTTAAAGGATAAGCCAGATCTTTTGGCTAAAGCGGAAGCGAGACTGACGCAGGATTACAACGTGTGGTTGGCTGCGTCGACCAAACGCAATGAGGAGCGTGTAGGCAAGCTTTGGGGATTGGTGGCGGACGGTGTGACGCTAGAGGCTATTCAAAAGTCTGACCCCTATAAACAACTGGGCCCGGTGCAGCGCAAAAAATTTGAGGACGATCTCCGCAGAGATGAAGACCAGCGCGCAGCAGCACGCGATGCGCGTGAGAGTCGTGACTGGGCACGAGAGCAGCGCTCAAACAGCAAGAACGAAGATGCGGTCTGGACCGCTGCAGGCCGCGGTGAAACGCTTGATGCGATCACAAAGAAGCCCGAGTGGGCCAACTTGCCTGGCAGCATCCAAGAAAGACTGCGCCAGCAGATTTCCTCTGCGCGCAATACAGAAGAATTGCGCAAGCTGCAAGAGAAGCAGCGCACTGAGAACACCAACCGCGACGCTGTCTGGAATGCGGTGCTGGCTAAGCAGCCAATGGCCAAGATCCGCGGTATGCCCGAGTGGAAAGCCCTGGGCGGCACTGATCGGGCGCAGCTTGAGAACCAGATTGAGAATTTCCGAAAACCAGAAGGAATGAGCGCAGGCAGCAGAGAAGAAATGCGCATCAATCAGGACGCCAATTATCAGATGCTGACAGAAGATCCAGACAGACTAGCCCGTATGTCAGAGGACGAAATTCGGGCGCTTGTACCAGATCTTGGTCGAGGTAATGTAAGCAAGGCTATTACCTACAAGCGCAAACTTCAGACAGACGCAGCCACCGTCAAGTTCGACAAAGACTTGCTGGATTCGCGTGCCTTTAAGGCAGGCATTGCGGTGTATGACGCGGACGGCAAAACTGACAAAGGCAAAAGAATTAAGGCCACAATGGCGCAGCTCAACGATCGTGTTGAAGAAGTCATTTTAGCCAAGCAGAAGAACCTGGGCCGACCACTGCGTGAAGATGAAAAGACGCAAGTTATCGACACTTTGTTGATGGTGGGCCCCGTCAGAATGCAGCAAAAAGGCGGCTTGTTTGGCAGTGGCTCCATTAGCTACGAGGACAAGCGCGTCTTTGAGGTGCGTGATATGAGCAATTTTGGCCGGCCAGGCGATCGCGAAAAGGTCATCAATGCCTACACAGCCAAGGGCGTGCAGCCGACAGAAGAACAGATTCTGCGTGGCATCGCTGCGCTCAACAAGAAATAGGACAACGACATGGGGCAGCGCGACCTTGAAACTCTGATTGGCAACGAGCTGCTGCTGGAAGAGAAGTCCCAGCGCACCAGGCAGTCGTTGTCATTTGGTTTTCAGCAAAACCCAGATGATTACGCCAAGAACTTAAAGCTTGGCAACAAGAGTGGCGTGTCGGCCGAGTTTGCTGCCGACAACAAGTTTGATCTCGAGCGCATCAACCGCATGCGCAATTTGCCGATCGATCAGATCCAGCGGCAAACACCCAAAACCTCGGAGTACTTTTCCAACCGGGACAACGCTGCGGTATCGCACGACGATCTGGATCTGTTTGGCACGATCGAGAACACACTGCGCTCTGTACCCGCGGGCCTCGAGCAAGGCTGGGACAAGCAGCGCCAAATGTTTCTCAACTTCAAGGAAGTCATGGGGACCATTACCCCGTCCGAGAAGGTGCAGCTCAAGCGCCTGGAAACGCTGGCCCAGCAGCGCAGCAAAGAGTTTAAAGACGGTCTACCCAGCTGGACCAAGGCGGCCAGCGATGTGATTGGCATGAGCGCCTACTCGGTGCTCGATGCGTTGAAGTACGAAGGCGCAATCGGCATGGGCACAGGTGCGGCCACAGGCGCAGCCATGGGCTTGATTGGCGGCCCTGGCGCGCCAGTGACATCAACGGCCGGCGGCGCTACCTTTGGTTTGATTGGCTTAAAGACCGGCACCACGGCAGGCGTGGTGCTCAACACCTACGAGTCAAGCGTGGGTGAGGTCTACGACGACTTGAAGCAATTTAAGTTTGCCGACGGCACGCAGCTCGATCCCACCGTGGCACGCTATGCCTCGATCATTGCTGGTGTGCCCAACACGGCACTGGAGACGTTTTCCCTGGGCAAGAGCTTGCGCCTGGTGCCAGGCGCGGACAAGTTAATTGGCACGCTTAGCACCCAGCAGATCAAGACCGTGCTCGCACGCCCAACCATGCGCGCAGCCATGAAAGAGATCGGCAAGAAGTATGCCGTGGCTGTAGGCACCGAGACATTCACCGAAGGCCTGCAAAAGTTCATCTCGATTCTTTCTCGCGAAGCGGCAGCAGAATTTGAAGGCAAGCGCGAGAAGCAGCCCTACAACGCCACACAGCTTGCGCAAGACGTCGACGACATCTTGGCTGAGTCTACCGAAGCATTCAAGGCAACCGTTGTTCTAGGCGGCATTGGTGGGGGCACGAAGGCCTACTCTGCACGTCAGCAGGTTAAGAAAGCAGAACAGTCGCAAGCCGTGTTCGAGGCCCTGGGCGAAACAGCCAGCCAGTCCAACACATTAAAGCGCATGCCGGAGAAGTTCCGCGAGTTTGTCGCAACCGTCACAGCCGACGGCCCCGTGCAAAACGTCTACATCGATGCGCAGCGCTTTAGCACGTACTTCCAAAGCCAGAGCATTGATCCTGCCGCAGCCGCCCAGGAAGCTGGTGTGCGCAACTTTGAAGAGGCTGTGGCCACCGGCACCGACCTGGTAATTCCGATCGACCAATTTGCTGAGCGCATTGCGCCTACCGAACACCTGGCGGGCCTGCAGCCTGACATGCGACTGCGCCAGGGCGACATTAGCCTGCGCGAAGCCAACGAGTACTTGGCCGAGCAAGAGGCCATCGACGAAGAAGTGATTGCCCAGGCGCAGGCTTCGGTGGGTGAGATTGACACGCCGGCGACCACCAAGATCCGCGACGACATGACCGGGCAGCTGATCGCCTCGGGCAGTGATCGCACCACGGCAGAAGCTTATGCCACGCAGTACGCCAAGGTGATCAACAGCCTTGCCACACGCGCAGGCATTGACCCAGTAGCGCTGCACGAGCAGTACAGCCTGGGCGTATCTCGCCCGCTGCCTGAGATCTTGACGCGTGATACGCGAGCTGACATCAACCTGGATCCTTTGCTTGACACATTGCGCAGCGGCACGACTCCTACCGACATGGACATCTTTGGCCCGTCGCTAGTGGAGTTTGTGCGTGCGCAGGGCGGCATTTTGCCCACGGGCGAGCTGGTTGATGCGGACATGAACAACCGGCCATTTCAGCGCAACCTGGTGCAGCTCGCAGGCCTGTCGCCCGATCAGATCGGCGAGCGGGCAGTGGAGGCTGGATACTTCCCTGGGCGAGACGTGGGCAGCATCACAGAAGCAGACATTTTTGACGCGCTCGATGAAGAGCTGCGCGGTGGCAATCAGCAGTTTGCAGCGCCGAATTTCAACGAGCAGCTGCTGCAGCAGCGCGACACGATCAACCAGCTGGCCGACTACTTGGACGCGCTGGGCATTGATGTGGGTGCGATTACCGACAACGCCCAGGTGCGCCAGCTGATCGACGCGGCGACCCAGCAGGCGGGGCTGGGCGACCAGATCAATGAGCTGTATCAGCGCGTAAGGGCGCAGGCCGAAGGCAGGAGCGTTCCGAACGAGATCGATGCCGTATCCAATGTGGAGTCGGCATTTGAGTTTGCGGGCAGCCAGTCGTTTCCAACAAACAGGGATTTCAAGCTTGCGATCCAGGAGCGCGTCAACAACGCTGCCAAGGCGGCCGGCGTAAACCTGGACGAGTTTAGCCAGGGCACCGAAGAGTACCTGGTGCGCATTGCCATGGCAGACGGCATCACTGCCTTGCGTACCAACGCCAACGCGGTGGGCTGGTACAACGAGAAGGTGACCAAGGCACTGCGCCTGGTGTCGTTGATTCACCCGGAAGTGTCCACGGATCCGCAGGCCAAGTTTGCTTTTGTGTGGGCAATGGCCGTCACGTCCAACGGCCTGAAGGTCGACAAGAATTTTGAGCTGGCCGAGATGGCCTACGAGCAGTGGAAGGCCTCCGGCGGCAAGATGCCTACCGACATCGGCATTGGCACTGCGGCCGGCGCGATCAACAAAGCCATGGGCATGTACAACACGCTGATCGAAAAGCACGGCTTTGAAGTGGTCGAACGGTTCATGACCACCATGCAGCCCGCTGGTGAGGTGCAGAAGTTCACCGGCCAGAAAATCAGCGGCGAGAACCTGACGACCATGGTGTACGGCGCCGCAGCGCTAGGTCCGAAGATTGGCAACGGGTTCTTCATGAACCTGTACGGGCGCTTCGAGCAGCTCACCATGGACCGCTGGTTGATGCGCACATGGGGCCGCTGGACCGGCACGCTGGTTGAAATCAACCAGGCGCAGATCAAGGCCAAGCGCGCCCAGTTGAAGGACGTGATCAAGGCCCTGTCGCCCGCGGACAAAAAGGCCTTTGAAGCCATCATCAAGCGCAAGCTGTCTGTGAGCGATTTGGACGCTGTTGGCGTGGCCATCTGGAAAGCCAGCCAGAAGCCGGCCAATCGCCTGGAGATGGCCAAGATCGGTGTGTTTGACGAAGCCGGTGCGGCCAAGATCGTCGAGATTATGGGCGAGGCCAAGAAGGGCACCGAGCGCGTGTCTTTTGGTGACGAGCTGCGCAAGGTTGGCAACGCGCTGACGAAGTACTTGGACGGCCAGAAGGAAGCGCCAAGCGGCCCGCCGGAGCGCGGCAACATCAGAAAAGTGTTTAGCCGTGTGTTGTCTGAGCTGCAACAGACCTATCCGGCGCTTACAATGTCGGACTATCAGGCACTGCTTTGGTATCCGGAGAAACGCCTGTATGATGCTGCAAAGACCGCCGAAGAGGCGACCGAGAGCTACGAAGACGACGAGGCACCCGACTATGCCAACGCAGCAGCCAAACTTGCCAGAGCAAAAGGAATCAGCGACGCCGACATCGCAGACGCCGTCGCAGCCGTCGATGCCGAACTACAGGCCGCAAACGGAGCAGCAGGAGTTCGACCAGGAGAACGAGGACCTGGAGATCGCGCAGCTGGTCAAGGGAACGTCCTCTACCAAAGCCTAGATCAAGGCGACCCGCTTTCCGACAAGCGCGGCTTTATCCAGTTTGGCCCGAATCGCAAGTTCAACATTGCGCTGCTTGAAAAAGCAAACCTCTCCACATTCCTGCACGAGACTGGCCACTTCTACCTGGAAGTGATGGGCGACCTGGCCGAGCGGCCAGACGCCACCCAGCAGATCAAAGACGACTACGCTGCGGTGCTCAAGTATTTGGGCTTGACCTCGCGCGCTGAGTTGACGCTTGATGGCAAGACGGTCGGCAGCGCAGAGTACAACCGCGCAGTGCAAGCGCACGAGCGCTTTGCCAGATCCAATGAAGCCTACCTGATGGAAGGCAACGCGCCCAGCGAAGAGCTGCGCCCGCTGTTCCAAAAGTTCAAGGCCTGGCTGGGCTTGATCTACAAGTCCATCACGTCGCTGGACGTCAAGCTCACCAACGAGATCCGCGAAGTGTTTGACCGGATCTACGCCACCGACGAGGAAATTGCGGCCGCCAAAGAGCAGGTCAGCAGCGTGCAGATGTTTACCACCGCCACTGATATGGGCGTGACGCTGGCGGAATTTGATGCCTACAAAAAGTCCGTCGAGCAGACCGTGGAGTCGGGCAAAGAAGCGCTGCAAGCCAAGCTCATGAAGCAGATGCAGCGCGAGCGCGAAGCCTGGTGGAAAGAGCGCAAGGCTGAGATGCGCGCCGAGGTCGAGGTCGAAACAGATCTCACGCCTGTGTACGCAGCCTTCAAAACGCTGACCGAGGGCAAGCTCGAGGACGGCACACCCATTCGCCTGAACAAGCAGGCGCTGGTTGAGCGCTACGGCGAGGATTACTTGAAGCGCTTGCCGCGCAGCTTTGGCCGCATCTACACTCGCCAAGGCGGCATGGATCCCGAATCGGCGGCCGAGTTCCTGGGTTTTGAGTCCGGCGACAAGCTGATCGAAGCGCTGGCTGGCATGAAGCCGCGCAACGAGTACATCGCCGCCGAGGTCGACGTGCGCATGCGCGAGGCTTACGGCGACATAATGACCGATGGGACGATCGCAGACGAAGCCATCGCAGCGTTGCACAACACGCACCGCGAAGATCTGCTGATGATCGAGCTGAAAGCTTTGCGTCGCAAGCAGCGCGAGGTGGCGCCGTTTGTGCGCGTGGAGCGCCAACGCCAGGCTGGCGAGCGCCGGCAGGCCAGAGCAGCCATCGAGACGCCGCCCGCCAAAGCTTTCCGGGCAGCCGCGCAAGGCCTAGTCGGCCAGACCGCCCTGCGCGACTTGGATCCTTACAAGCATCTGCAGGCCTCACGCAAAGCAGCCCGCGAGGCGTCAAACGCTCTGGTGTCGGGTGACTTCCAGCTGGCAGCAGATGCCAAGCAGCGCGAGCTCCTAAATCACTTCATGTACCTGGAGGCCACCAAAGCCAGGGAAGAAGCAGAGTCAATTCTGAAGTACGCGCAGCGCTTCGAGAAAGGCACCACGCGCGAGCAAATGGGCAAGGCAGGTGATACCTACCTCGAGCAGATTGACGCCATCCTGGACCGCTACGAGTTCCGCAGGGTGCCGCTTTCCAGGATTGACCGGCGCCAGTCGCTCGAGCAGTGGATCACTGACCAGGAAGCACAGGGGTTGGAGCCCGCCATCGATGCGCGCCTGCTCAATGAAGCGCGCCTGGTCAACTATCGCCAGGTGTCCATTGACGAGCTGCGCGCTGTGCGCGACGCGGTCAAGAACATCGAGCACCTGGCGCGCCTGAAAAACAAGATCGTCACCAAGAACAAAGAGTTTGCATTCCAAGAGGCGATCGCCGAGTTGGTGGCAATTGCTGAAAACAATGGCCAGCGCCGCATGCTGCCGCCCGATCTGTCTGCTCTGACCATGCGCGAGAAGGCCGGCGACACGGTGAGTCGGCTTGACTCGCAGCTGCTCAAGATGGAGCAGCTCATCGAGTGGCTCGACGGCGGTCGCGTCGACGGGCCCTGGCACACCTACTTGTGGAACCCGATCTCCCAGGCACAAAGCGATGAGAACGACCTGCACCGCGATCTGACCGAGAAGATCGTCGCATCGCTTGAGCAAATGCCCAAAGAGCAGCGCAAGTCGATGCTGGACACTTACGACATCCCTGGCATTGGGCGCGTGACGCGCAAGTACATCATCTCGATGGCGCTTAACCGCGGCAACGAAGAGAACCTGGGCAAGATGCTGCGGGGCCACAACTGGAACATGGACATGGTCGAGGCGGCGTTTGCCAAGCTCTCGGCAGCAGACTGGCAGTTTGTGCAAGCAACCTGGGACAACATCAATACACTCTGGCCGCAGATCGTCGAGCTTGAGAAGCGCGTCACTGGCTTGGCACCCAAGAAGGTCGAAGCGCAGGCTTTTGTGGTCACCGTGAACGGGCAAGACATTCAGATGCAAGGCGGCTACTTCCCGCTGGTCTACGACCCGCGCTTTTCTGAAATGGGCGCCAGGCAAGAATCCGGCAACCTGGGTCAGCTCTTCGAGGAAGGCTATGTGCGTGCGACCACGTCCAAGGGCCACACAGAAGCGCGCAACCAGGGATTTGCAGCGCCGCTGCAGCTTGATTTTGAGCAGGTCATCACACAGCACACCGGCAAGGTCATCAAAGATTTGACGCACCGCGAAGCTATCGTGGCGGCCAACAAAATCTTGACCAACAGCGAGATCCGCAACGTGCTGCAAGAAACCTTGGGTCCCGCCTACGAGAAGCAGATGCTGCCTTGGCTGCGATCGGTGGTGAACGATCGCAACGGCGGCAGCACACAAGGCCTAGCGGACTTCTCGCGCTGGATGATGAGTCTGCGCGCTAACACGGTGGCAGCCGTCATGGGCTTTAAAGCAACAACCGCAATCATGCAGATCACCGGTTTGTCGGCCTCGCTGGATAAAGTCAGCGCCAAGTACTTGGGCGTCGAGTTTGCGCGCTTTTTGCGCCATCCGTTACAGATGACCGAGGAGGTGCGCGCGCTTTCGGGCGAAATGCGTAACCGGCCGGCCAACCTGGATCGAGACATCCGCGGCCAGCTGCGCCAGATGACGGGCCAGAACAGCCTGCTCACCCAAGCGCAGCGCTTTGCCTTTCACGGCATTGCGATCGCCGACACAATGGTCACTGTGCCCACCTGGATGGCGGCCTACCGCAAGGCTTTGGATGACGGCAAGAGCGAGGACGTGGCGCGCTTGGAGGGTGATGCGGCGGTGCGTCTGACCCAGGGCGCAGGCGGTCCAAAGGACCTGGCGGCGGTCCAGCGCAACAATGAGCTCATGAAGGCGCTGACGATGTTTTACAGCTACTTCAACGTCTTATACAATCGCATGCGAGACATGGGGCGCGATGTCCAGTCCATCACCGATATGCCGCGCTTCCTGGCCAGAGCACTTTTCACCATCGCCATCCCGGCGTTTGCAGCCGACATTATTGTGGGCCGCGGGCCGGACGACGAGGATGACTATCCGCAATGGCTCGCTCGCAAAATCGCTTTGTATCCACTGATGAGTATTCCGCTACTACGTGACGTTGCCTCATCACTGGATTCGGGTTTTGACTACAAGTTCACACCGCTGGCCAGCGGCCTTGAGAAGCTGGCGAAACTGGGTAAAGCCACTGCCAAAGCAGTAACCGACGAAGACGAGATGCAGTGGGGCGGCTTTGCAGTCAAGGCTGCCGAGACAATCGGTTACCTGGCAGGCGTACCTGGCACAGCGCAGGTGAGCGCTACGGGCAAGTACCTGTGGCGCGTGAACGAGGGCGAAGAGGAAGCAGACAATTTTGCCGAGCTGTTGTTTTACGCGGCAATGGGTAAACGGAAGGAAAATTAAATGACAGTCTCCACCAGCTCGAACCGCGCCGACCATACCGGCAACGGCAGCGCCAGCACCTTTAGCTTCACCTTCAGGATCTTTGCGAACACGGATCTGCTGGTCACCAAAGCCGACGCTGATGGCGTCGAGACAGTGCTCACGCTGACGACCGATTACACGGTGTCTGGCGCCGGGTCCTACAACGGCGGCAGCATCACGCTGGTAGCAGGCGCGCTGCCCAACGGCCACACGCTGACCATCCTGCGCGAGCTCGACATCACGCAAGAGACTGACCTGCGCAACCAGGGCAGCTTCTTTGCCGAGACGCACGAGGATGTGTTTGACCGGCACACCATGGTCATGCAGCAGCTGCAAGAGCAGATTGATCGCTCGGCCAAGCTGCCGGTGACAAGCTCAGAAGATACTGAAGCGCTGATCGCAGACATCGTCTTGCTGGCCGACAACATCAACGAGCTCGACACAATTGTCGCAAACCTTGCCGACATCACGACAGTGGCTGATGATCTAAATGAGCCCACCAGCGAGATCGAGACAGTCGCGGGTTCGATCGCTAATGTCAACACGGTCGGCACCAACATTGCCGCGGTGCAGACAGTCGCGTCTAACATCGTCGATATTCAGAATGCTGAAGAGAATGCCGACGTTGCGGCTGCATCTGCTGCACTGGCAAACGACTGGGCAACGAAGACATCGAGCGCGGTGGCAGGCGGGGAATTCTCTGCCAAGTACCATGCACAGGCTGCGGCTACATCAGCGAGCAATGCTTCGACATCTGCCAGTAACGCAGCATCAGCACAGACAGCAGCAGAGGCAGCACGAGATCAGACGCTGGCATCCTTCGATTCGTTCGATGACCGCTATCTTGGCGCTAAGTCTTCTGACCCATCCGTAGATAATGACGGCAATGCACTAGTAGCTGGTGCGCTGTACTTCAACAGCACTAGCGGCGTGATGAAGGTCTACACCGGCAGCACATGGGTAGCAGCCTATGTCTCTGGCACAGACTTCCTAGCCAAGGCAAGCAACTTGTCTGACCTGCAAAGCGCATCCACTGCTAGAACAAACCTTGGTGGTACGACAGTCGGTATCGGCGTGTTCACTGCGGCGACAGTAGCAGCAGCACAGCAAGCAATGGACGTTGAGGTAGGCGTAGATGTACAGGCGTATGACGTTGACACAGCTAAGACGGATGTAGTGCAGACGTACACCAAGGCACAGCGTGGCACACCTGTATCGCTGACAAGCACAAGCGCATCCATTGCGGTTGATGCCAGCTTGGGTAACAACTTCACGCATACGTTTACTGAGAACACGACGCTGGCTAATCCTACTAACTTGGTAGCAGGTCAGTCTGGTGTGATCGTATTTACCCAACACGCAAGCTCACCAAAGACATTGGCTTATGGCAGCTATTGGAAGTTCGCTAATGGTACGGCACCATCCGTCACAGCGAGTAACAGTGCGGTGGATGTACTAGCTTACTATGTGGAAAGTTCTACCAGAATCACAGCACGTTTGATAGGTGACGTAAAGTGAGCGTCATTCAGAACTTCCTGTTGGCGACCCCCGAGGGCTACCAGATCAGCCGCAGCGTTCGTCTGCGGTCGAGTGCGTCTGCTTATTTGAACAGGACGCTGACAACACCTACTAGCGGTTCAATCTGGACTTATTCGGTATGGGTAAAACGTGGTTCGCTTAATAGCAACCAGCAGTTGTTGTCTGCTGGCGCGGCTGTGTCTGACCAGATTTATTTTCAAGGCGGCGGTACAGATAAGTTGATTGTGTACCTTGGAGCTTCACAAACAACGACACAAGTATTCCGCGATCCGTCGGCGTGGTACCACTTCGTATTTGCGGTCGATACGACGCAAGCGACAGCATCAAACCGTCTAAAGATTTATCTGAATGGTACGCAGATCACTGCGTTTGACGTTACCGGCTATCCGACTCAGAACTCCACAACTAAGATAAACAGTGCTGTCGCTCATTACATTGGTCGCTACGCTGCATCTGCTTCTGATTATGTTGATGGCTACCTAACCGAAGTCAACTTCATCGATGGTCGCACACCGGACACAACCACAAGAGTCGTCAATGGCGTAACGCAAACTATCCTGACGGAGCTTGGTGAGTTCAACCCAGTTACTGATGTATGGCAACCAAAGAAGTACACAGGCACATACGGCACAAACGGCTTCTACCTGAACTTCTCCGACAACAGTGCGGCTACTGCTGCGGCTATCGGCAAGGACAGCTCAGGCAACGGCAACAACTGGACACCGAACAACATCACGCTTAGTCCAACTACTAGTGTGTCTTACGACTCCATGCTGGATGTGCCGACGCAGTGGGCTGATGGCGGCAATGGGCGGGGGAATTATGCGGTAGCTAATCCGTTGGATAGAAATTCATCGGGTACGGTGGCAGATGGAAATTTGAAATGGTCTGCTGGTGCGGCGCAGGTTTGTGTTAGAGGAACATTTGCAATCCCTTCGTCAGGCAAATGGTATATGGAATGCGTTGTCGGTTCTGCTTCAAGTTCTGTAGTCGGCGTTTCTTTTGGGCTTGCTACTGCTAACGTAGATCTATCGTCATCGTCGGGTGCAACTGGGTTGTACCAATTATACGCATCAGCAAATCGGCAAATAAATCTTAATAACTCAACTACTGGTTCGGTTTCTGGTGGGTTTTCTGCCAATGATGTTTTGCAGATTGCTGTTGATGTTGACAATAGCAAGATGTGGTTGGGTGTGAATAACACTTGGTATAACTCAACATACACAGCAAACGGTGACCCTGCTACTGGCGCAAACGCGACATCAACAACATCAATGGTTGGTCTGTTCCCATTTTCTAATGTGTACAGCAACAGCGTAAATTGGAACTTCGGCCAGCGCCCCTTCACCTACACACCACCAACAGGCTTCAAAGCACTGAACACGCTGAACCTGCCAACGCCGACCATCCTGAAGGGCAATCAGTATTTTGATGCGACGACCTATACGGGTAATGGCTCGACACAAAGCATCGTTAATGCTGGCGGCTTTCAGCCTGATCTTGTGTGGACAAAGATGCGCGGTCTATCTGCCGGCCACAATCTTGTCGATGCAGTTCGTGGCGCAACGAAGGCTCTGTACTCCAATCTTACAAATGCAGAAACCACAGATACGAATGGAGTCACCGCATTCAATGCAAACGGTTTTGCGCTAGGTTCTGCAAGTGGCTATAACAACAACGGCGTGGCTGCTGTCGGCTGGCAGTGGAAAGAAGGCGCAACGCAGGGCTTCGACATTGTGACGTATACCGGCACTGGTGCGAACAGGACGGTGGCGCACTCGCTGGGTGTTGCGCCGAGCATGATGATTTTTAAGCCTCGCAATGCAGCAGACAACTGGCCTGTGTGGCACAAGTCATTTGCTGTAAACGAGTATGTCTATTTAAATTTGACTAACGCAAAAGCATCGCTGTCCACGTTTATGAACAGCACTTTGCCTAACTCGTCTGATATTACGCTTGGCACTTGGGCAAACACAAATGCAAACACGCAGACGATGGTCTGCTATGCCTTCTCCGAAGTCGCAGGCTTTAGTAAGTTCGGCAGCTACACGGGTAACGGGTCAGCGGATGGGCCTATGATTTTTACAGGATTCTTGCCACGGTGGGTGCTGATTAAGTGTTCTTCTGCGGCTGGCACAGGGTGGTATGTCTATGACACAGTGCGAAACACATACAACGTCATGGATTTGTATTTGCGTCCAGATGTAAGTGACGCAGAAACAACGTTTACTGCTATCGACTGTCTTTCAAACGGATTCAAACTGCGAACCAGCAACTCACAATTTAACGGGTCTGGATCAACATATGTGTACGCTGCGTTTGCTTCCAGTCCATTCAAGAACAGCTTGGCTCGATGACATGGGTAAGTTAATTGACATGATTGGCAGACGCTTCACACGGCTTACCGTCATCGCTCGCGTCGAGAACTCTGGCACTCGCGCTGCATGGCGGTGTGCTTGCGACTGCGGAAACTTTATCGTTGTCGATGGCAAGAAACTACGCACAGAACACACTCGCTCATGCGGATGTTACCGATCAGAAGTGACAGCGCCAAAGCAAGGACGAGAAAATTTAAAGCATGGGCAATCACGAACTAAAGGGTATGCAAGGTTTCAAAGTAGGCTGCGTGAAATTGCTGAAATAAGGCAGAGACCAAAATGGGCAGACATGAATAAGATTCGTGAAATTTATGTCAATCGTCCTGAAGGTTATCACGTTGACCATATTGTTCCTTTGCGTGGCAAATATGTTTGTGGGTTTCATGTAGAGAACAACCTTCAATATTTGCCAGCAAAAGAGAACATGAGAAAACACAACACTTACGAGGTGCAATAATGTTTCTACTCAACGGAGTCCCCTTGCCTTTGGACACCCCATTTAAAACGGAGGATGGCACATCCTTCCCGGCCAACTGGCTGCGGCTTACCACGATCCACGAGAAGAATGCCATCGGTATCACTGAGGTGCCTGACCCGGAGCCTGTTGTCATCGCTCCTGCTGAACCAGATACAGAGCCAGAGGTGCCAAGTGAATGATTGGCTGACTAATCTCGGTGTAGGTATCGCTGCTGCTGGCGCTGGTGCTTACGGTATGTACCAAAAGATCATGGCTGACAGCCGCAGCAACAAGGCCGCTGATGTTACTGACGCTGCATGGCAGCAGGTCATAACTACTCTGCGTGAGGAAGTCACACGCCTGTCAGAGAGATTGGCTAATGTTGAGGAGCAGAACCGTAAGTGCGAGGAAGCGAACGATGCCTTGCGCGACGAGATCATTGCAATGAAAAAGCAGTTGCACCTGTTCTAATATGTGGACCCACTAACCCTACTTGCTGCTGCCAATGCTGCTGTTGCTGCCGTCAAGAAAGGATGCCAGTTATACAAGGACATCAAGGGCGCAGCGGGTGAGGTTAAGGATGTACTGGATGACCTGAAGTCGCAGTTCGGGAAGATACCGAATCCGAGTAACGCGCAAAAGATTCAGTACAACGAGGAGGTTGCAAGGGTACAAGAGATTGCCAAGGCTGATCCGAACGATGTGTTCTTGCGGATCGGTAATGACCTTGGTGGATTGATGGATGCTTACGATGCTATTGGCAAAGCATTCATTCAGCAGGAAGCAGAAGCAAAAGAGGTTTACACAGGTAGCGATTCAATAGGTAAACGTGCGCTGAACCGGGTAATCATCAGGGCAAGGCTGGATGCCATGATCGTTGAGCTGCGTGAGACGATGGTCTACAAAGCGCCGCCTGAGTTGGGTGACTTGTGGACGAAGTACGAGAAGATGTGGAAGCAGATCATTGTCGAGCAGGACGAGGCACACAAGCGTGAGACATCACGTTTGCAGCAGGAAAGATTGAACAGACGTAGGTTACTGAGGAAGCGGAAGGAATATGCAACATGGTTTGGCGCAATCCTTTTCGTCGTAGTGTGGCTCCTCGCCGTGCTTCTTCTAATTCGGGAGAGTCAGACGTATCGTTCGCTCTCGTACTATGTGTATTAGTTATGGCTTTGACGTTTGTTATTGTCATACCGCTGCTAGGCATCATGTACATGGACATGAACAATGCTATGAATGCGGCGGTCTATGAGGCCAGAAAACTGCGCGAGCTGCGCAAGCAGATTATCAACGAGCGAATGAGAGGTGAGTAATGTTGACCGAGCAACAACTGCGGCAGATGCTGCCCAAGAATCCCTACGTTGCCAACTGGCACAGCGCACTAAGCAAGCTGTTCCCTGACTACGACATCAACACACCCAAGCGTGTCGCGGCCTTCGTGGCGCAGTGCGCGCACGAGAGCGGCGGGTTCATGGTGCTCAAAGAGAACCTCAACTACAAGCCCGCGACGCTGCGCCGGATCTTCAACAAGTACTTCCAAAGTGATGCGATTGCCGCAGAGTATTGTTCTAGGCTCAACAAGCAGATGCACATTGCCAACCGTGCCTATGCCAATCGCATGGGCAATGGCGATGAGGCCAGCGGAGATGGCTGGCGCTTTTGTGGTCGCGGCCTGATCCAGCTCACCGGCCGCACCAACTACCAGGCCTTTGCCGATTCGCTGGAGATGGACATCAACGACGTGCCCGAGTACCTGGCGACCTTTGAGGGTGCCGCGCAGTCGGCCTGCTGGTACTGGGAAACCAACAACCTGAACCGCTACGCCGATGCCGGCGACATCAAGGGTCTGACCAAAGCGATCAACGGCGGCTACATCGGGCTCGAAGATCGGCAGAAGCACTACGAGCACGCACTGCATGTGATGGGGGCGCACTGATGCGCGCGCTTTTGATCGTGCTGCTGCTGGCCGGGTGTGAGCAGTACTACCGCTACCCGTGCCAAGACCCGGCCAACTGGGAAACCGCGCGCTGCCAGAAGCCCGTGTGCGAAGTCAATCAGGAATGCCCGGAGCATGTGTTCAACGGGCAGAAGAACATGGAACCCGAAGTCAAGAAGGAGGGCAAGAATGAGTGTGCTAGATAAAGTGGCTGCAAGTTTTTTTGATCCGAACTGTCGGTACAGCACGGATGAGCTGATGGCGCGCCTGAAGTTCATCATCGGCATCTGCCTGACGCTGACCTTGATGGGCATCATCTTCACGATTCTCTACAGCGTCATCTTTGTGACGCAGCCCTTGAAGGCGATCAGTCCGATTGATCAGAAGTTTTTCGAGGTGATCATTCCGGTGGCATCGTTTCTGTGCGGGATCTTGTCCGGGATCATGTTGAACGGTACCGACCAGGGCCAAATGGATGCCATGAAAACCACCATGGCAGGGTTTAAGGACCAGTCTGCTCAAGCGGCCAAGCCGGCGGCCATTGCGCCCGAGCAGCCGGTCGCGCCTGCGCCCGTGGCCACGCGCGCGACGCCGCCCGCACCGGTGTTCACCGGCGAGCCCGTCGCCCAGCTCGCACCTACTACAGGATATGCCGGCAAGCCGGCACCACCCCCCGCCCACGAACCGGAGATCTGACCATGAAGAAACTATTTGTCATGCTGTGCCTGTTGCCTGGACTTGCCTTTGCCGGCGGCGAGATCAAGAAGGTGTGCCACATGGAGCGTAACAAGCAGGGCAAGGAAGTTCCTGTTTGTAAGACCATCAAAGTCCATAAGAAATTGGAAGGCAAGAAAGTACCGGGGCAGAAATGAACCCGTGGCTGATCCTTGGTTTTGTGCTGGCGGTTGCTGCTGCTGGTGGTGCTGGCCTATACCAAGGGCATGAGATGGGCGTGGCTGAAGTCCAGCAGAAGTGGGACAAGGAGAGGGCAGCACAGGAGGCTGAGTATGCTGCGGCACAGGCTGCTGCCCGTCAGAAAGAACAATCCTTGCAGTCTCGTGCTGACCATCTAAGACAGGAGAAGGATCGTGAGATCAGGAATCTTAATGCTCGTGCTACCGCTTTGTCTAACAGCTTGCGGGAGCGTCCGAACCGCCCCACCACCGAAGCCAGTGCCGTGTCCAGTACCGCCGAGGTTAGACCCGCTGCCACCGGATGTACTGGAGAAAAACTTTACCGCCCGGATGGAGAGTTTCTTGCAAGGGAAGCTGCCCGAGGAGACGAAACCCGAGCCCTCCTCAAGCAGTGCCGCGACCAATACGACACCGTGATCAAGATGATGATGGATAGCAACTGACGGCAACGCCTGCCTTGGCGCGGACCCCTCCATCCGCCAACTTAGCCTTGCGCAGGTTTCACCCCGGCCTGAGTGCCGGGGTCTTTTTTGGGGAACAAACCCTGTTTTGGGGAACAGAGCGCTACTTGAAAAAGTAGCCTAAGTCATTGAATTTATTGGCTCCCCGACCTGGACTCGAACCAGGGACCTGCGGATTAACAGTCCACCGGCAATGTCATTAAAATCAAACACTTAACCCTATTTTTGTTCCCCAAAACCACCGTAAAAAAAGTGATTTTCTCGGGGCTACGCAAATTTTTGGGGAACAAAAATTAGCGAGTCGGCTTGACCAGTTTACCCTTTCTGTTGCGTACATAATGGGCAGTCATGCCGGAACTCTTGTGACCTAAAAGATTCTGCGCGGCTTCCATTCCGATCTGCTCTTCCGTTTCGGTGGCTGCCTTGGCGCGCAGGTCGCGGAACTGGAAGCTGTTCAACTCCACCCCAGCAGCCCGCCTGGCGGCCTCAAAGCGATTGTCTAGGGCCGAGGCACTCAGAGCCAGGCCGCGTTCGTTGACGACCAGCGCAAGCGATCTGATGCCTGGCGTGGCGGCCTTGCGTGCCTTGATCCGTTCGATCACCTCGGCCAGCCTGCCGGTGATTTCGATTCGCACTCTCGCGCTGGTCTTGCCCTGGTGTACCCAGAGCGCCCCCTCGCGGATGTCGGTTTCCTTAAAGCGCAGGCTGTCGCCGGGTCGCTGACCGGCCAGCCAGGCCAAGTCCATTGCGTCGCGGGTAGGCTGGTCTGCCTTTTCATAGACGCGATAGAACAGCTCGTCGTCGACGTACACATCTCGGCCAGCGCCACGGTTGCGCTTGATGCCTGATGCCGGGTTGGGTAGTTTGGTGTAGCCCTTCTCTTTGGCGTTTGCCCAGATAGCAGAGAAGCAGCCAAGCTCTTGCGTAGAGTGTGTGCTTTTGCGCCAATCACGATAGAGCGCAATGTGATGCGGCTCGATCTCATCGACCGGCGCAGGCGGGTTGTCGAAGTATTCGTACAGCTTGGCGACATCGCGCAAGTAATCTTTCTGCGTGCGCGGCGCTTTGGCTTTGTACGATTCGGACTGAAAATACTTCTCGGCAATAAAGCGAAAGGTGATCTTCGGAACCAGCGCTTTGGCATTGCCACTCTCAAGCTCTGCCCATTTGGCGACTGCAGCAACGTAGTCCTTACCCAGCGGCAACTCTTTTGTGCCGTTGAAGTAATAGAAGTACGTCCCGCTGGAGCGCTTGCGCGCCTTCATGTGCAGCGGGAGGTTCAGGTTAGTTGTGCGCTTACGACCCAAGGACTCTAGGACTCCACGGTTTGACGTTGTCATGTTTGGCAACTCCCATTTCTATCGTTGCTTTTGCAACAATGGGTTCGCCTATTGCGTTAATGTAGAACGCAATCCCCATCTTGCGCAACTGCACAATCTGGCCAGCCTTGCGTGCCACGCCAGTCAATTGGCGCAGCTCGTCTTTTGTCAGAAACATTTGACCCGACGTTGGCCGCCCAGCAAGCTAGGCACATCGTCCCAAATGGTTTTGCGCCAGCGCGCTTGCAGCTCTGCTCCGGTGTAAGTTCCAGTCTTAATGAACGTGCGGGGTGTGGCGACCTGGCCTTGCCACTGCTTGCGCGCTACTCGCTCGGCATTTTTGCGCAGCTCTTCTTCTGTAGAGTTGTTCAAAAAATGTCTGCTCATTGTTGTCTCCTTTAAAAAATCTGCAAAATTGCAAGCCATGGGTTTACTGGCTTGCCTCGCCTAGCGCTCATGCGCCGGCGCAAAACCTCGCGGTACTTTTCCCGGTAGCGTTCATTGGCCTGCTTGTGGGCATCGACCTGTGGCGGCTTACGGTCCGGGCCATTGCCCTGCGCGTAGATCGCAGCCCAATCTCCGCGAACTCCCAAATTGCGGTGCCATCCACTGATGTGAATTAAGCGCAGCTTGTGCATCAAGCGGATTGCGCTGCGCACGGTGCGCACGCTTTTGCCCAGGTGCTCGGCGATTGCTGCCGCATGCAATGGCCCTTGCTCTTCTAGCAGCGCCAGAATGGCGTTGCGGGTAACGGGTGGGGACGGCATCACGTGAGCAACCAGCGCAGGATCTTGCGTGGCGTCGGCCATCCCATCGGGTTGAGTGGCCCTAGTGCCTGCGGTAGCAGACTGCGCTGCAGCGTTTCGGTATCCCAATACGTTTCTGCTTTTGGGCGTGGCACGTAATGCACGCCAATTTTGACTTTGCCAGTGTCGATAAAGCGCAGCGGTTTGTTTGCATCGTTGACTGCAGGTTGATTCATGATCACTCCTCGTAAAGCGTGCCGTGAATGGTGAATAAGACGCCACACACGCCACCTATAAAAGACAGCGCACATAAGCCCACCAGCGCGATTTGCCCGGACGGCACCTGCCAGTCCATGGTCCACGCCAGCACGGCCGTGATTGCCAGCCATACATAAAACGTCAGCTTGATCAGCGTTCGCATAATAGCTCGGTATTGTAATTAGGCCATCAGGTTGACATAACCGCATCATCCGGCGCAAACATATGCCGTTTGATCTCTGGGTACTTGCTGGCAAATGACACCAGCAGGCGGGCGGGCTTGCGCAGATAGGCTGCCTCAAGCACTGCCTGGTCAACGGTACTTGGCGCTTGCTCAAAAGGATTCTCTGAGCGCTGACCCCACCAGGCGATTGCCTTCGTGCGCGCATAGCCGGTGTGCTCGATGCACACGTATTCGGTGACGGTGCGCAGGCCGCACTGGTAATCCACGCGCAGGGTCGGCACGCCTGACTTGCCTATGTGCCGGCCGTAATAGACGCGCATCACGTCGAGCTCAGTGGGCGCTACCTGGGCAGCCAGCATGACGCCGACGTGCGCTTCCTTTTCGTTTGTGCGCGGGGCGATCTCGAACTCATGGCCGCACTCGCACACGTGCAGGCTGATGGCCACCAGGCGGTGGCACTCCGGGCATTCCTTGACCGGCGCTTCCTGGGCCTCGACCTTCTTGCCTTTGCGTGGCGGCTCGACCGCATCGATGAATCCGTGCCGGCGCACGTTGCCGCCAAAGTCGAGCACCAGGCAGTTGGTCTTGCTCTCGTGCAGGCGCAGGCCGCGGCCGACCATCTGCACGTACAAGCCTGGCGACATGGTCGGGCGCAGCATGACGACCGCGTCGGTCGCCGGGTGATCAAAGCCCGTGGTCAGTATGTTGCAGTTAACCAGGGCGCGCAGGCGGCCGGCCTTGAAGTCGCCGATGATCTGGTCGCGCTCGTCGTTGGGCGTCTCGCCGGAGACGTAGGCTGCCGGGATACCGCGCACCTTGAGCGCTGCACTTATTGCACTTGCGTGCTGCACGGTGACGCAGAAGATCAGCCAGGCATTGCGATTAGCGCAGCGCTCGATGATCAGGTCGGCGTGGTGCTGGACTAGTTCCATGGCCGCCATGCGCTCGCCGAGCTGGCCGAGATTAAATTCGCCGCCAACCATGCGCACGCCGGACAGATCCACATTGGCACCGTGCTGCGCGGTCAGCGGGCACAGGTAGCCTGCTGTGATTAGGTCAGCGACGTTCGCCTCATAGCTGATGCCGTCAAACATGGCGCCTTCGCCCTGGTGCAGCACGCCCGAATCCAGCCGGTAGGGCGTGGCTGTTAGGCCGATTAGCTTCACGTCGGGGTTTGCCTGGGCGGATTTCTCCAGCAGCTTGCGGTACATGCCGGTGCTCGCGTGCGGGATCAGGTGCGCTTCGTCGACGATGATCAGATCGAACCGGCCATAGAAGGATTCGCGCTTGTAGATCGACTGGATGCTGGCGACCGTGATCGGTTTGAATTGGCGCAGGCCCAGGCCGGCAGAGTAGATGCCGACGCTTGCGTGCGGCCACACCCGGCGGATCGCAGCGGCGTCCTGCTCGACCAGTTCCTTGACGTGCGTGACGACCAGGATGCGCGTGTCAGGGTAGGACGTGATCGCCTGGCGGATAAACTCGGCCAGCACAAAACTTTTGCCGGCACCGGTAGGCAGCACCACCAGCGGTGCATCATGGCCTGCGGCAAACCAGTCAAAGATGCTGGCGATTGCTTCAGATTGATAGGGGCGTGCTTTCATTTCCAGTCCGTTGTCTGGGTGTTTTGCAGCTCGCGTGCTGCAGTCATCTTGGCCTTGATGCTGGCCGGGATCTTGGGTTTTGGGCACCAGCCCAGGCAGTCATCGGTCCAGTTGCCCACGATCAGCACGCCGCCGGGATTTAACAGCAGCAGGCTGGCTGCGCGTGGTGGTGGCTCCATTGCCGGGTCACGAAACCAGAGCTCGTCGGTGGTAACAGGGCGGTCAGTCATGATTCTTGGCCTTCATTCTGTAGACCGGCTCCCACAACGGATCAGGATGCGGCATCTGGCTAAACATCATGCGGCCTTCGTCATCCTCGTATATCCAGCCCACCGGCTCCGGTTGGCGCTGTGGTGGGGAAACGCATCCCATGTCGCACTTACCAAAAGCATTTGCTCTGCATCCATATTTATGAGGCCATGCCGCTTCCTGTGGTGAGCAAGTATGTATATCAGCAGGGTTGACTTTGCCGCATCGGTCGCATTGTTTGTCAGGCTTCTGGTATTGGTTGTGATCTCCGCTCATCCTTGCCTCCTTGCGCGGATAGCATCTGCACAGTCCAAACCATCAGGGCGCGTGTACTCGCTGTTATCTTCAGACTTTTTCCAGTTATTCATAACATCTAAACACACCTTCGCGCACGCCTCGCGCTCCTCGGCCCGCGCCTCTTCAATCGCTTCCATGCTCGCCTCAATAATCGCAGCGTCATGCTTGTGCAAAATCAACGACACCATCTTGATGACGTTCGCGCCCAATACCTTCGCCGCCTTGTCTAAGTTTTTGTCGTAGTCGCTCATAGCTTATGCCCCCTGATCATGCGGCATTGCTTGCGCTCCTCCGGTGTTACATCTGGGCTGATCTCGGCGATCGAGCAGGGCACCTTGCGCGGCGCGGGGTCCATCGATAGCACCACGACGAATGCGGTAATCGAGCACACGGCGACGATGGAGTAAAAAACCAACACAAGTTTTTCTGCGGATGTCATGCGCTCTCCAATTTCTCGCCACCCACCATGCGCGCGCCAAAAGTTTCTCGGATCTCTAAAGTAAATTTGTCCGACAGTTGTGAGCGCGGCACGTGCTGCAGCTCGGCGCTGTCAAAGCAAGCCACAATGTCGGTGCCCATGTTTTCTTCGCTCTTGTCTGCGTCCTCGGTGCAGTTGGCAAAGATGGTCCCGTCGTCTTTGTGCTGGTACTTGATGAAGTCAGGGCCCGCGTCGATCGCCTCGGCATAAGCCACCAGCGGTGGCAGCACCAAGTGGGACCGGCAGCCGATACGCTGCTCGGCCACGGACAGGTTGCGCTTGTGTGCTGCGCAATGCCACAGTGCGTCGTGTGCTGGGCTTGCATGCACGCAGGTGCGGCAGTTTTTTATCGCAGCAAACTCGCCGTGGCATACATTCTGGTGGTCGCACATCTTGCACTGCCACCAAGCCGGGTCGGTGCTGATGCCTGGCGGCGGCTCGTCGGCGCGGATGATCTTCTCGGCACGCTCAAGCAGCGCTGCGAATGCAGCCTTGTCGAAGTGGATCCATTCACTGTGCAGCTCGTCGGTGTCTTTGTTCACCGCCAGGTACAAAGCGCGCTCGAGCTCAGCTAATCCCATGTAGACCTGCATCTGTGCGTAGTGCTCGGGCTTGGATTCTTCAACGCCCTTGGCCACCAGGTCGGTGAATGACTTGTTGCCGTGGGTTTTGAATTCCACAATGCACCAGCTCTTAGGCGCCTCGGGCAGGTTGCGTGCGACGCCGTCACAGCTGCCGCCGAAGTGGCCATCGATCGCCTCAAAGCGGTGCTGCAAGCCGGTCACCGGGTCGCGGTCATAAACCTCGGCACCGATCCCCTTGAGCTCGCGCATGAAGACTTCTTCTTCACGGTTGCCGCGATCGAACAGGCGCTTGATGCGGCCTGGGAATTTCTTCTTCGTGGCCCAGCGGAAGCTGTACCAGATAGCGCGGTCGCACGGCCGGCCAATCTCACTTGCGCCCAAGTGTGGGCGCGGCTCGTCAGGTTGCTTGTCCCACCACTGCACGATTGCGTCTGCCGTAGTGTGGGTGTGAACAGGTTCAGGTAGTCTCATGTTCAGCTCTCAGTTGAAGGTGGGGTACTCGCTGCACCTTGGCCCCGGACGGTTGCCCTCCGGTCATTACCTACATGCGCCATCAGCATCCGCTTTCCCCCGTGATTGACTAGGCCGCGGCCTTTCTGGTTTTCCACACGGGCGGCGCCGATGCAGCGGGTGCTGCCTGCGGGGTTGGGGCCGGTGCCGACTGGCGCAGGGCAGGGCTACTTGGTACCGGCGCGCTGTTGCTGCTAGGGCTGTAACCCTTGACGCGGTTTTGCGGGCCGTAGCCTTCGCGCTGCTCGATGTCGATGTCAAGCACCACCGGCAGGTTGTGCAGCTGGTTGCTGTCTTGCAGGTTCAGCACGCCGACTGCGCGGCACAGAGCAGACAGCTGGCGCTGGCTGATCTCTTCTGCCTTCTTGTTGGCATTGCGAATGTTCAAGCGCTCCCAGATCTTGCGACTCTTGCCCTGGCCATCGAGCACCTCGAAGGTAATCTCCAGGTACTCGCCCGTGCCGTTCTTGGTGGGCTTGATTTCAGAGGCGACAGCCATGCAGAGATACTTGCCCTTGGGCAGAACATCAAAGGTGTCTGCGGGCTCGACGTTGTTTGCATCGAAGTTCAGTTGTGCCATGGTTCAATTTCCTTTCAGTTGGCGATGGATGTTGCAAAGCTCTCCCAAGACAGCGGGAGGGAATCGGGCAGGCCGTAGCGGTTCTTGGCCAGGTAGGCGGGTTTCTCGGTCGTGTACATCAGGCGCTCGCCGGTGGTCACACCGCGGCGCACTTCCTTGTTGAAGCCGACCTCAGTTTCTTTGGTGATGACGCGGTAGTTGCAAAAGAGCACGGCGTCGCACCACTCTTGAATCAGCGCGCTGCTGCGCTCCTGGAGCTTGGGGCGGTAGCGGTCATAGGGCTCCGTCTCAGGCGAGTCAAAGCGTTTGATCTCGGTGTGGGCGATTAAGACCACGGCCATGCCGCGCTCGTCACGCAGCGCGTTTAAGCCTTCTAAGATCTGGCGCCAGTAGCCAGCGGCGATCACCGCACCCTTGCCGTAGGCAAGATCTTTCTCCTGGTGCGTGGCGTGAATGTCAGACCAGATGAGGTTGTCGAGCCAGTCGAGCGAGTCGATGACGACGGTACCGAAATTGTGATCATCAGAATACAGTGTGCCAATCGCATCAAGCACTTCCTGAAAAGCCGTGGCTAGGGGGAAGTGATCGACCTCGAGGCGGCCCAGGCCATCCTCGGTGATGATGAAAATCGGGTTCGGTGCGCCGGCGCCGAAGGTGGTTTTGCCCAGGCCGTGTGGTCCATAGATCATCACGCGAGGGGCTTTGATGCCAGTTGAGCGTTTGATTGAGTTCAGATTGAATGCCATGGTTTGCTTTCAGCTAGGTTTAAGGGCGCCAGACCAGCAGATCCAGCAGGCCGACGACGATGGCAGTTGCGTAGACCACCATCGTGAGGACTTGCAAGCGGTTCATGTTTCGTCCCACGTTGCTTTGGCGATGGCGGCAGCCACTGTTGCAAGTGTGCCGCCGTCGATTGTGTACAGGTCAGATCTGACTCGAAGGAGAGCGGCGTCATTCATCACCATTTCCAGTGCTTTCAACAGATCAGGCGCAGCGGCCATCAGTTGAGCGTTGCCTACTGCCTGTTCGGTATTTGGGGGGCCGACACGCGCCAAGAACGAATCGTATGACACTACAGACATTGCTCCGGCGTAGTCCTCGCGGACCTTCCAGGGTCCCGGTGTGTGCGCGCTCATGCTTTCACCTCGACGCTGGTTTTGGCAGCCTTGACGGTAATTGCCTTGGCGAGCTTGGCCCAGATTGCCGGCTCGTTGGCGCGCAGGTACTTGGCGCCGGTCTGATCGAGCTCGACCTTGGTTTTAATGGGGCGAAATTCCTGCGGGAGCTTCGCGCAAATGTCTTGCAGCGCAGCCATGTCGGCGGTGTAGGTTTGCTTGCCAGTGATGGTGAGCTTGAATCCGTTGGCGAGCTCGTGCGTCTCAGCACCTTCGTCGCGCTTGCCAAGCAGCGCGATCATCTGCTCCTCGATGGCAACGCGGCGCTTGGTCGCAGCAGCTTCAGCTGCCTTGGCGCCGATGAATTGATCGACCAGCTCTTCGATGGTGGTGGTGGTTTGGGTTGCGAGTGCGAGTGACATGGTCAGTTCTCCTGTTAGTTAGCAAATTCAAGCTCGATGTCTGATGGATTGATCCAGTCGGCGATCTGTACGGCGCGCTGGCCATTGCGCTGTTGAACGAAGCGGGTGGTGCTGGCGAGGTGGCAGTACTGCAAGCCGTCGTCGCGGACAACGCCGTGGCCGATAACAGCCCAGATGTCGCCGTCGTGGTGAATGAGTTCGAGCATGTTCAGTTCTCCAGTTGGTTTCAGTTGCTGGCGCAGTGCCAGTGATTGAGATTCTGCCCCAACGTTGAGGAAATCTCAACACTCAAACGAAAACAATACGTGAAAAATATTCACCAATTATCAATATGTTACAGCGGCTGAATCCACAGGACCCGTGCGGCCCAGGCAATCTTCTGGTTTTCCAGTACCGGGCCGCTATCAGGTGAGAGCACCAGGTTGTAGAGCTCGCGCTTGTAGCCGCGGCGCACGATGCCTTGCAGCAGCCGGCCGTCTTCCACGGCGACCAAGCAGAGTCGGTCCATGGATTGGTCTGGGGGCTCTTGTACGCCTGAGACGAAGTATAACCAGCCGTCGAAGGTGGTTTGGACCATGCGCACCTGGATGGCAAACGAGCCCGAGGGCACGTCGGGCGGGGCGATGGCGGTGTCGTGGGTGCCTTTGGGCAGCAGGGTGACGATCGATCCTGGGCCGATGTAGCCGGCAATCGGCACTTTGCGCACGTCGTCCAAGACCTCGATGCCGGCCTGGCGCATGACTTCGGTGACAGGTAAGAGCAATTGACCGGCAATGGCCTTGGCTTCGTCCATAGACATGGCTCGCTTGCCAGCGAACATGTAACTGATGGCTGCAGGGTCCAAGTCAATGCGCTTGGCGAGCTGGCGCTGCGATAGACCAATGCGCGCGAGCTGTTCTTGGAACCAGGCTTTGTTAACGGCGGAGGAATTGCCCATTGAGCTTATATCGGGATTGGGCTCTAGATATTGAGGCAAACGCAACATGGAGTCAACGGCAGTTATAATCATTCTTGTGGGCAACAAAGTATTGAAGGGGCGAAGGATTTTATTGAATCTGTAAGTGTTGGTTTTTTTTGAGATAAGCGATGAGTAAAACAAAACACGATGCGCAGCCCGCAATGTCGGTGGTGATGCGATTGGGCGGTTGTCGGGCAGTGGCGCGATTGGTGGGCGTGAGTCCGTCAGCGGTGTCTCGCTGGTGTACGCCGGCGCCATTAGGTGGTACGGGTGGCCGGATTCCGCAGCGACATTGGGGCAGCTTGATTGCGCAAGCGGCCAAGCGTGGTGTGGTGCTGGACGCACAAACGCTGGCCGGATTGCCTCGGCCTAGTTGATGAGAATAACCCAACACGGTGCGATAATCTAACCGCCAGCGCCGATGCCCTTGTCTAGCTAACGAGGGTTTCATCGACTCCCCTGTCCCGAATATCGGCGCTGGCATCTTTAAGGACAGGGCAAAAAAACAACAATGGGACGGGGATGCAGTTAACTTCGGAATCTATAGCACGCCATCTAGGCGGCGCATCAAAATCTGGCGACAACTGGTCGTGCCGCTGTCCAGCGCACGAAGACCAGCGCGCGTCGCTATCTATCAAAGAAGAGTCCAACGGCAAGCTTCTAGTCCACTGTCATGCAGGCTGCGCACAGGCGGACGTGGTGGCAGAACTCAAGGCGCGCGGTCTTTGGAACACACCTAAAACAGTCATTTCACCGGATCCATTACCGGTGCAAATCAATCTGGGGCAAGGAAAAGGCCAGGTCATTGCCGAGTACAGCTACACCGACGAGCATGGCCAGCTGCTCTACCAGGCACTGAGGTATGTGCCGAAGGATTTTAGGCAGCGCGCACCAATCAATGGCAGCGGGTGGACCTGGTCAATCAAGGGTGTGCGCCGGGTGCTGTATCGGCTACCCGAAGTTCTTGCCGCCATCGCAGAGGGCAAAACGGTTTATGTCTGCGAGGGCGAGAAGGACGTTGAGGTAGCGCGGTCCTTGGGTCTGGTTGCGACCTGCAATGCGATGGGTGCGGACAACGGGTCCGGCAACAAGTGGCTGCCGGAGTTCGGGGAACTCTTGCGGGGCGCAGATGTCGTGGTCGTGCCGGACCAGGACGAGCCTGGCGGGCGTCACGCTGAATGGGTAATTAGTACCCTGCGAGACAAGGCGCGCAGCGTCAGAGTCGTCAATCCTACGTCAGGTAAAGACTTGGCCGACTGGATCGAAGCGGGCGCTACTGTTGATGACATTGTCAACAATACAGTCGATGCGTTTGATGTAGATCAATCCAGTAACGACAATCCCGGCAACTTCCCATTTTTTGATGTGTCAGATTTGATCGCTGACATTAAGCCCATTGACTGGCTGGTGCGCGATGCGTTTGAGGCGGATTCCCTGGCGCTGATCTACGGGCAACCGGGCGGCGGCAAATCTTTTTTTGCAGTCGACATTGCTTGCGCAATTGCCACCGGCAACGCGTTCTTTGAGCGCCAGGTCAAGCAGGGGCCGGTGTTCTATATCGCCGGCGAAGGCCACAACGGTCTGGCCAGGCGATTCAAAGCCTGGGAAGTGTCCCACGGTGTCCCGATTGTCCCAGGGACACTGTTCAAGTCGGGCGGCGCCATGGCGGCGCTTGATGAGGACAGCATCCGCGCGGTGTATGAGCAGATCGCACGCACGTGCGACGCCAGTGGTCAGGCACCGGCCTTCATTTGCATCGATACCTTGGCCCGTAACTTTGGCGCCGGCGACGAAAACTCCACTGAAGACATGTCGGTCTTCATCTCCCACCTGGACAAATGGCTGCGCCGGCCGTTTGGCTGCTGCGTGGCGACCGTCCATCACGCCGGGCACAACATGGAGCGGGCGCGCGGATCCTCGGCATTAAAAGCCGCGGTGGACGCGGAGTGCGAAGTCTCGCGGGATGACTCGGGCCTGGTCCGGGTGCGCTTTACAAAGATGAAAGACGCCGAGATTCCGCCCGAGATGATGCTGAAGTTAAAGGGCGTCGAGCTGCCCGGTTTGTTGGATGAAGACGGCAACCCGGTGACCTCCGCGGTGCTGGACGTGGCCGGCGACATGATCCATTCGCAGCTGGCCAAGCGCACCGACGGCACCCAGATCACGGCCATCGACGTGTTGAAGATCCTTGACCAGAAGTGGCACACGGCTCGCCAGCTGGAGGATCCGCTGATGGTATCGAAGTCCACTGCTGGGCGCGTCATGGGCGCATTGAAGCGCTTGGGATTTATAGGCGAGCAGGGCATCACGCAGGCTGGATTGGATGAGCTCTCGCGCGCCGGGCACGAGATTTTGGGGCACGGCAAACCTGTTTGGAAGAGATCAAAGTGACAAGTGTTTTGTCAGGATTTTGTAAGAAAAGTGTCCCAGAAACGCCTGGGACACCTTGTGATTGGACTGTCCCAGACTTGCTGGGACAAGAGTGGACACTAACCGTAAAACGTAGCAAACGTGCGGTAGTTTTGTCCCAAAACGATCTGGGACACCTTGGGACGGTCAGTGTCCCATGTCCCACCACCTTATATAAGGTGGGACAGTATGGGACACCCCTGGGACAGGCTTAAAAAAGGAGAGCAAAAATGACAATTTTTATCCCGGTGCTTTTCTTGTGCATCGCTGGCAATTGCGAGTTCATGCAGCAGACGCGCTACTTCACGAGCGAGGCGCTGTGCCAGGAAGTCCTGGTTGAGCAAAAGCAAAAAATGCACAACATGGCAACAGCATTGAACGAGGTGATTACGCAGATGGAAGGCACCTGCATTGACGCAACCATCCAAAGCACCATGATGGTCAAGGGGAAGCGATGATCAACCTCACCTTACCGTACCCACCTTCGGGCAACACGATGTGGCGCAAAGGGCAAGGCAGGACTTATCTGGGCGAGAAGGCCAAAGGGTTCTATCGCGACGTGCAGTACGCCGTCATGCAGCAGGGCAAGATGGTTAACCTGGATGTGCCCGTTATAGTCGAGTGCCGGCTGTATCCGCCAGACAATCGCCGACGCGATTTGGATAATGCCTGGAAGGTTTTGGCCGACAGTCTGACTCGAGCGCGAGTGTGGCAGGATGATCACCAGGTGCGCAGCTTGCATTTGGTCTGGCAGGATCCCGAGCCAGGCGGAAAGGTCGAGATCACAATTGCCTTGCATGGTGAGAGAATCGCATCATGATCAGAAAATTACCGATACTTACCGACATGGCAACTGAAGAATTGACAGGCCGCGATCGATCGGAGGCAAACCTACGCAAGGGCGGAGGCCGACCGAAGGGAAAGCCGAACAAAGTTAACGGCGATGTGAAGGCTATGGTACTGGGCGCGCTGGAACAAGTCGGCGGCCAGCAGTACTTGGCCGAGCAGGCCGAGGCTAACCCGACGGCGTTCATGTCCCTGGTGGGCAAGGTGCTACCGCGTGAGATGAAGGCCGAGGTATCCGGCGCGATTGAGTTGGTGCTGGCAGAGAAGCTCAAGCAGGCACGCGAACGTGTCTACTGACGTTCAGCACGAGCTGATCGACTTCATTGCCGGGTTCACGCACAACCCGCTCGGGTTTGTGCTGGCTGCGTTTGAGTGGGGCCAGGGCGAGCTGGTCGGCTTTGATGGACCTGACGAGTGGCAGCGTGATGCACTGATTGAGATCGGCAAGCGGCTGCAGGCCGGCATGTCGGCTGATGAGGCGATCCAGCTGGCGATTGCGTCTGGCCACGGCATCGGCAAGTCAGCGCTGGTGTCCTGGCTGATCTTGTGGGCGATCGCCACCCACGAGGACACCAAGGGCGTGGTGACTGCCAACACCGAGAACCAGCTCAAAACCAAAACCTGGGCGGAGCTGGCCAAGTGGCACCGCATCTGCCTGGTGCGCCACTGGTTTGAGCTGACCGCCACGGCGCTGTTTTCCAAGGATCCAGCGCACGAGAAGACCTGGCGCATCGACATGGTGGCCTGGTCCGAGCGCAACACCGAAGCGTTTGCCGGCTTGCACAACAAGGGCAAGCGCATCTTGCTGGTGTTCGATGAGGCGTCCGCCATCCCTGACCTGATCTGGGAAGTCTCGGAGGGTGCGCTGACTGACGCCAACACCGAGATCATCTGGTGCTGCTTTGGTAACCCGACCTTAAACACCGGGCGGTTTCGTGAATGCTTTGGGCGCTTTCGCCACCGGTGGATCACCCGGCAGATCGATAGCCGCACCGTGGCCATGACGAACAAGGCCCAGCTGCAGAAGTGGGTCGACGATTACGGCGAGGACTCCGACTTTGTGCGCGTGCGTGTGCGCGGCGTGTTCCCGTCGAGCTCGGCCAATGCGCTGATTGGACCCGAGGACGTCGAGCGCGCTATGTCGCGCCACTACGATGTGACACAGTACGAGTTTGCCGCCAAGATCCTGGGCGTGGACGTGGCTAGGCAGGGCGACGACAGCTCGGTGATCTACCCGCGCCAGGGCAGAGTGGCATTTAAGCCACGCCTTTTGCGCATCCCGGACACCATGTTGGTCGCCCAGCAGGTGGCCCTGTCGATGGACAAGTGGAAGCCGGACGCTGTGTTTGTTGACTCGACCGGCGGCTATGGCGTTGGGGTCGTGGATGCGCTGCGCCAGATCAACAAGACGCCGATCGAGGTGTACTTCAGCGGCAAGCCGCTCGATGGCCGGTACTTCAACAAGCGAAGCGAGATGTGGTTTGAGATGGCCAAGTGGATCAAGGATGGCGGTGCGCTGCCGCGGGATAGGGAGCTGGCCGAGGAGCTGATCGCGGCCACCTACACTTTCCAGGGCGACAAGTTCAGATTGTGCGACAAGGACGACATCAAGGATTTGATTGGGCGAAGCCCGGACAAGGCTGACGCACTGGCATTGACCTTTGCTTACCCGGTGTCGCCGAGCCTGGCGCACATTCATCCGAGTCTGGGGCAGATGGCAGCAGCGGTGACTGAATACGATCCGCTGCAAAGCGCTTGATTATTCTGGGCAAATTGGTGCGATAATCCGTGCACGTTGTGATATTCACATGAGGTGATCTATGTGCTTTGGTGGCAGCTCAAAACCCCCACCGCCTCCGCCTCCGCCACCGGTAGCGCCGGTCGAGCAGGAGCAGGCTGTTCAGGATTCTATGGACCGTGAGCGCCGCCGTCAGGCAGCTGCCATGGGTCAGCAATCAACGATTCTGACAAGCGGCATGGGCGTGCAGGCGCCTGCGGCGACGACTCAAAAAACTTTGCTAGGAGCATGACATGTGTTTTTTTGGACGTAGCAGATCGCAGCCAGCACCAGTGCCAGCACCTGTTGCGCAGCCTGCAGCCACGCCTGCGGTAGACGTAAACGCGGAGCAGGATGAGCAACGCCGGCGCATGGCTGCAATGGACGCTAACACCCAGGACAGTATGGCCGCAGCCACTGCAGCACCTAAGACCGTGCTGGGTGGCTGATTGTGTGTTTGCCTGGCATGCAGCGATCAGCGCCGCCAGCGCAAGCAGCGCAGCAGGTATTCAATGCCGAGAGCTCTGGGTATGACTACAAAACCGCAACGGCTGCTGGCATGGGTCCAGCAGCCAGCGGCGAGAACCAAGGCCACTGGGGATCGGTCACGATGGCCAGTGATGCGGACAAGAAGAAGTACGGCTTGCCAGACGAGAGCTACCTGCTGTTGAAAGGCAAGTCACACAAGACCTGGGACTTAGCAGTCAAGGGCGAGGAAGAACGCGGGTTTGAGGTAAAGAAATACGGTAACCGCTACTACTCCGTGCCAAAGGGAACGAAGTGATGGAAACAAAGCGCGAACAGTTTAACCGCCGCCTCGGCTCATTAAAGACCGAGCGATCGTCGTTTATCGAGCACTGGCGAGAGCTGTCTGACTACATCCTGCCGCGCCAATCCCGTTTTGTTGTCACCGATCGCAACCGGGGCGACCGCAAGAATTCCAAGATCGTCGATAACACCGCAACACTGGCGGTGCGCACACTGGCCTCCGGCATGATGTCGGGCATCACGTCACCTGCGCGCCCGTGGTTCTCGCTGCGCACGCCCGATCCTGGCTTAAACGAATTCAAGCCGGTCAAGATGTGGCTGGACCTGGTGCGCACGCGCATGACTGAAGTCTTCCTGCGCAGCAATCTGTACACCACGCTGCCCATTACCTACGGTGACTTAGGTGTTTTTGGCACCAATGCGTTTGCGGTGCTCGAGGACCAAGAGGATGTGATCCGCTGCTACCCATATCCGATTGGCAGCTACATGCTGGGCGTGTCGTACCGCGGCAATGTCGACACGTGCTACCGTGAGTTTCAAATGTCGGTGTCGCAGGTGGTGGGCCAGTTCGGCATCGATCAAGTATCGGAAACAGTCAAGAACCTCTACGAGCGCGGCAACAAGGACGCCTGGATCGATGTGATCCACGTGGTTGAGCCCAATCAAGAGTACGACCAGCGCCGGCCAGCATCGAAGTACAAGCGTTTTCGTAGCGTTTACTACGAGGCAGGCAACAACCAGGACAAGTTTCTGCGCGAGTCTGGCTTTGATGACTTCCCGCTGATGGCGCCTCGCTGGGCGCTGACGGGCGAGGACATCTACGGCTATTCGCCAGCGATGGATGCGTTAGGCGACATCAAAGCGCTGCAGCTCGAGCAGCGACGCAAGGCCCAGGCAATCGACAAGCTAGTCAACCCACCGATGACGGCGCCTTCATCGCTGCGCAACCAGCGCGCCAGCCTTCTGCCAGGGGATGTGACCTACGTGGATGTGCAGCAAGGCGGCCAGGGATTTGCGCCTGCCTACCAAATCAACCCGCGTATCAACGAGCTGATGATGGACATTCAGGAGAACCAGGGCCGCATTCGCCGTGCGTTCTTCGAGGATTTGTTCCTGATGATTGCCAACGATTCGCGCAGCAACATCACCGCCCGCGAGATCCAAGAGCGCCACGAAGAGAAGCTTTTGATGCTCGGTCCCGTGCTTGAGCGTCTAAACGATGAGCTGCTGGACCCGCTGATTGATCGCGCATTTAACATCATGATGAAGGTCGGCATGATCCCGCCGCCGCCCAAAGAGCTGCAGGGCATAGATCTGTCGGTCGAGTACATCAGCGTGATGGCCCAGGCCATGAAGATGGTGGGCATCTCATCGATTGAGCGCACGATGCAGTTTGCCGGCCAGATGGCGCAAGCCAACCCGCAGGTGCTCGACAAAATCGATTTTGACCAAGCGCTTGACGAGTACAGCTCAATGCTTGGCGTGCCACCGTCGATCATCAAAGACGACGCCGAAGTGGCAGAGGTGCGAGCCCAGCGTGCCCAGCAGCAGAACTCGATGATGGCCATGCAAATGGCGCAGCAGGGCGCGCAAAGCGCGAAGACCCTTTCCGAGACAGAAGTCACTGATGAGAATGCGCTGACCAACATGATCAACAACCTGCGCGGCGCGCCCGCGTGATAAAGGAGATGCCATGAAGAAGGGCTACGGCAAGAAGCCGCCAAAGAAATGAGCGACAAGGACAAAAGTTTCAACGCGGCTGAAGAGTCGCAGGTCAAGGATCGCAAGCGCAAAGATGAGCGCTTGCGCGACATCGAGCTGGCGGACATGAAGAAGATGATGTCCACCCGCGAAGGTCGCCGATTTGTGTGGCGTTTGCTCGACCGGGCTGGTGTGTTTCGCACATCGTTTACGGGAAACAGCACCACGTTTTTTAATGAAGGCCAGCGCAACATCGGCCTCATTGTTTTGGCGGACGTGATGGCAGCAGCTGCTGACCAGTACGTCGTGATGATGAACGAATCCAAAGAGGATGACAGAACCAATGGCTGACGCAGATACCAACGCCGTGCAGGACAACACCGCAAACACGGCACAAGGTGGCGACGCAGCTGGTGCTGGTTCCGTACTGACCACTGAGCCGACGGGCAACGTGAACCAGGCGAAACCAGATCAAGCGTCTGGCGATACCACTGATGCAGGCACCGGAGATACGGGTGACAAGCAGACCGATAACAAGGATGCGAAACCCGAAGGTCCACCGGAAAAGTACGAGTTTCAATTGCCCGATGGCATGGAGCTCGACCAGGAAGCCCTAGCTGAGTTTGATCCGATTGCGCGAGAGCTCAATCTGAACAACGAGCAAGCGCAGAAGCTGGCGAGCATATATGCCAACCGGATGCAGAAGTCCGTACAGCAGCAGCAGGAGAGCTGGAACCAGACGATTGCAAAGTGGGTATCCGACATGAAATCGGACAAGGAGATCGGTGGCGACAGTTTCACGCCCAGCGTGAAGCATGCTCAAAACGCGATCAACAAGTTCGGCACGCCGGAGCTCAAATCAGCGCTCGACTCATACGGCATGGGAAACCACCCGGAGCTTGTGCGAGTGTTTGCGCGCATTGGCAAAGCGATGGCCGAGGACACGCATGTTGGCGGTAACGCCGGCGGCGCTGAAGCCGACCAAAGCAAACGTATGTTCCCCAACATGAAATGAAAGGAAGTTAAATGGCAACCCTTGCAACTACCCACCCAACCCTGCTGGACGTGACAAAGCGTCTGGACCCCCAGGGCAAGATCGACACGATCGCAGAGATCATGAACCAGACCAACGAGATCTTGGACGACATGGTCTGGCTTGAAGGTAACCTGCCGACCGGCCACCGCACCACCATTCGCACCGGTCTGCCCACCCCAACGTGGCGCAAACTGTACGGCGGCGTGCAGCCTGGCAAATCGCGTACCGTGCAAGTGACCGATGCGACCGGTATGCTCGAAGCGTATGCCGAAGTCGACAAGGCATTGGCTGATTTGAACGGCAACACCGCGGCATTTCGTCTCTCGGAAGATCGTGCGCACATCGAAGGCATGAACCAGGAGTTTGCCTCGACGCTGTTCTACGGTAACGAAGCCACTGAGCCTGAAGCCTTCACAGGTTTTGGTGCGCGCTTTAATGATCAGTCGGCAGAAAATGGCGACAACATCATCACCAGCGCAGCGACACCTGACAGCACCGACAACACCTCGATCTGGCTGGTGGTCTGGGGTCCAAACACTGTCCACGGCATCTACCCCAAGGGCAGCAAGGCGGGCTTAAACATGGAAGACAAAGGCCAGGTCACCATCGAGAACGTGGACGGCAACGGCGGCCGCATGGAAGCCTACCGCACGCACTATCGCTGGGACTGCGGTCTGTCGGTTCGTGACTGGCGCTATGTGGTTCGCGTCAACCTCGATCAGGAAGACCTGGTCAAGAATGCCGCGTCCGGTCCTGACCTGATCGATTTGATGACTCAGGCTGTGGAGCTGATCCCTTCGCTGTCGATGGGCCGTCCTGCGTTCTACATGAACCGCACGCTGCGTTCGTTCCTGCGTCGCCAGATCGCCAACAAGGTCGCGGCTTCCACCCTGACTATCGAACAGGTAGCAGGCAAGCACGTCACCATGTTTGACGGTATCCCTGTGCGCCGCTGCGACGCCATCACCAACACCGAGTCCGGCATCTAATCGGCTCAATCAAAGAAAGGAAAGCATCATGATTCTCGACGAGCGTAATGAATTTGCCGATGCAGTCTCGGTCGCCGGTTCTGCCGGCACCGCGCTGATCGGTGACGTGATTGACCTGGGCGCCACGTCCAGCGACATCGGCAACGGCCAGCCTCTGTACCTGGTCATCCAGACTGACACGGAGATCATCACCGGCGGCTCTGCCGGCACGATCCAGTTCCAGCTGGCGTCCGACGCTGCAGCAGCTATTGCCACCGATGGCTCTGCCAGCGTGCATTACACCTCTGCATCTTTGGTGACCGACGACGCTGCGGCGAACTCGGCTGCCTTGAATGCGGGTGGTGTGATCGCTGCAGTAGCGCTGCCTAATGGCACCTATGAGCGCTATCTCGGCATCTTGGCCACCATTGGCACCACCACTGTGACGGCAGGCAAGATCAACGCCTTCCTGACCACTGATGTGGCCAAGTGGGTCGCCACGGCTGACGCCATCTGATAAGGGCGCACCGACATGAAAGTCAAAGCAATCACTGACGGCTTTTATGGCGGTGTGCGTCAGCGCGCTGGCGCTGTGTTTGAGATCAAACCAGGCGCCAAGGGCAAGTGGTTTGAGCCAGTCGCTGACGATACACCTGTCGAAAAACCCAAGGCCAGGGCAAAGAAGCAAGAGCCCATTGCCTTGAGCGAGCTGCAGGCTGATGTGCCTGTGAGCGAGCGCGAAGTTATTTGAAACACCGCAGGGGCTACGTGCCCCTGCCTTACGAATTCACAGCGGAGCCCGACATGGTCGATATGAAACGCAGCCCGGACGCCAAGTCTACCGAGATGGCAACTGATTACGAGGAGCCGCAATACCCGTATGGCCTGTGCCTGACCTTGGGTAAGGACGAGCTCGAAAAACTCGGCATGACGACGCTGCCCGACGTGGGCGCAAAGATGAACGTCATGGCCATGGGCTACGTCAAAAGCACCAGCGCCTACGAGACGCAAGACGACGGCAAGTCGATGAGTGTGGAGATCCAGCTCACTGACCTGGAGCTCTCGCCAGGTGAGCGCAAGGATCCAGCCGAAGTCATGTACGGGCAGGGCTAATCCATGGCAGCGTCCGTCATCTCCATCTGCAACATGGCCTTGGCACGAGTTGGCGTGTCCAGTTTCATTTCTTCGCTGACTGAGCCCAGCAACGAAGCACGCGTCTGCGCGCTGTTCTACGAGCAGATGCGCGACTACGCGCTGCGCGACTATCCGTGGAATTTTGCGAACACCCGCGTGGCATTGTCTGAGGCGGGCGACGCGCCAACCAATTGGGAGTACATGTACGTCTATCCCAGTGACTGCCTAAAGGCCCGCGCTATCGTTCCGCCGGGCCTGCGCGCACCGCGCAGCGACCAGCGTATTCCGTTTGAGACGGGTTACTACAACGGCCAGCGCGTTATCTACAGCAACCTGGATCAGGCCGAGCTGATTTACACCAAGCGCATTGAAGACCCCACCATCTTCGACCCCATGTTTGCCTCGGCGCTGTCTTATTTGATTGCCGCTGAAATTGCCATGCCGCTGGCTGTACAGCCCAAGGTGGCCGAGCAGGCGCGCAGCGCTTACATGATGGTGGCCTCATCGGCAGCGGCAAGCAATTTGACTGAAAGCACCGAACAATCGGCGCCAGATTCCGAATTTATCGCAATACGGGGAGTGCTCGATGGGCAGCAGCCTAATACAGGCGTCGTTTACGGGGGGTGAGCTCTCGCCGTCGCTGTACGGTCGCGTCGACCTGGCACGCTACGGCACGAGCTTAAAGACCTGCCGCAATTTTATTGTGCAAGCCTATGGCGGCGTGCGCAATCGCGCCGGCACAAAGTTTTTGGCCGAGGTCGCCAGCAGCAGCCGGCGCCATCGATTGATCCCGTTCGCGTTTTCGACGACGCAAACCTATGTGCTGGAGTTTGGCCACCAGACCATGCGCGTCTACAAGGACGGCGGCCAGGTGGTCTACAGCTCGGGCGGCTCGGCGGGCTCGCCGGTCAACGTGGCCACACCCTGGTCGGAATCCGATCTTCCGTTACTCAACTTTACGCAGTCGGCCGACGTGCTGTACGTGTGCCACCCAAGTTACCAGCCGCGCACCATCAGCAGAACCGCGCACGACGCTTGGACCGTGGCTGAGTTCGACAACATCAAAGGCCCGTTTCAAGACATTAACACCAACACGTCGTTGATTGTCCAATCCAGTGCAACGACCGGCACTGTTACGCTCACAGTCAGTGGCGGTTCGCTGTTTCAGTCTTATCACGTGGGGCAACTGTTTTACCTGGAACAAAAGAACTTTGGCCAGCCCTGGGAGGCCGGCAAAGCGGTGGCGTTAAATGACATCCGGCGCTCTGACGGCAAGTATTACCAAGCAACCAATGCGGCAACCACCGGTTCGTTGCGCCCAACGCACGAGGCCGACGACTGGTCCGACGGCGCGGTGACCTGGCGCTTCTTGCACCCAGGCTTTGGTATTTGTCGCATCACCGCTGTGGCCAGCGGCACGAGCGCAACGGCGACGGTCATCTTGCGCATACCGGACGAGACAACCGCCACGGCCAGCTACAAGTGGGCGTTTGAAGCCTGGGGCGGCAATCAAGGCTATCCGGCCAGCGTCGCATTTCACCAACAGCGCCTGTGTTTTGCGAACACGACTGCGCAGCCACAGACGGTGTGGATGTCGCGCACCAATGCCTACGTGGATTTTGGCAAGAGCAATCCGATTGCTGATGATGACGCGGTCAACTTTACGATCGCCTCGCGCCAGGTCAATGCGATTAGGCACATGCTGACCTTAGACAAGCTGGTGCTGCTGACATCGGGCGGTGAGTGGATTGTCGCCGGCGCTGAGAATGACACGATCTCGCCGTCGTCGATCAACATCAAGCAGCAAGGCTACCGCGGCAGCTCAACGGTGCCACCGCAGGTAATTGGTAACACGGCGCTGTACTTGCAGGACAAGGGATCGACGGTGCGGGATCTGGGCTATGAGTTCGCCTCCGATTCCTACACCGGCAACGATCTGACGATTCTGTCTTCGCACCTGGTGCAGGGCTACACAATTGAGGAATGGGCGTATCAGCAGGTGCCCTTTACGTGCCTGTGGTGCGTGCGTGACGATGGTGTACTGCTGTCGATGACGTACATGCGCGAGCAGCAGGTCATTGGCTGGCACCGGCACGACACTGACGGCGAGGTTGAGAGCGTGTGCGTGATCTCTGAAGGCACAGAAGACGCGCTCTACATTGCAGTCAAGCGCACCATCGGCGGTGTCACCAAGCGGTATGTGGAGCGTATGAACACGCGCTACATCACTGACATCAAGAACGCCTTCTTTGTCGATTCTGGCTTGTCTTACGATGGCAGAAATACAGGTGCTACCACCATGACGCTCACCTCCAGCGGTGCGTGGACTTACGGCAGCGCGGCCACGTTTACGCTAACAGCCAGCGCCAGCTACTTTGTGGCGGGCGATGTGGGTAGCGAGATTCATTTGACCGCCGACGACGACAGAATCCTGCGCTTGGCTATCACGGCACGCACCAGCGGCACGGTAGTCACGGTGACGATCAACCGCGACGTGGCCACCGAGCTGCGCAGCACAGCCACTACCCATTGGGCGCATGCCCGCAAGAGTTTTTCTGGGTTGTCGCACTTAGAGGGCAAGACTGTCAACGTGCTGGCCGATGGCCATGTTGCACCCCAAGCGTTAGTGGCCAGCGGCGCAGTGGCGCTGGCGCAGGCGGCAACTGTCGTGCATATCGGCCTGCCGATCGAGGCCGACTTTGAGACGTTGGACATCAGCGCGCCCACGGGTGAGACGATCCGCGACAAGCAAAAGATTGTGCAAGCGGTGCGCTTGCTAGTCGAAGACTCTCGCGGCATCTTTGCGGGACGGGATGAGAGCAACCTGCTGGAGTACAAGCAGCGTGCCCAGGAAGGCTATGACGCTCCGGTGGCGCTGCTAACCGGTGTGGCCGACATTCTAATTGGTGCGACCTGGAGCAAAGAAGGTCGGGTGTTTGTTCGCCAGTCTGACCCGTTGCCGCTGTCGATCTTAGCAGCCATTCCGGAGGTCACTGTTGGCGGCGCATGAGTACGCTGTAATCGAGGCGCTGCCAGAGCACGTGGCGCCCATGCTGCCCATCATCCGGCCAGAAGATGTGGAGGAATTATGGGCGGCCAATCGCGTGAGCCCGGAGTACGCGCTCAAGCACGGGATCGCCTGTTCGACGGCGAGCTGGACCGGCACGGTCGACGGGCGGCCGGTGTGCATGTTTGGTGTGGCGCCAGCCTCGATGTTGGGTTCGGTGGGTGTGCCGTGGATGATCGGAACGGTGGAGATCGATCGACACGCAAAAGCCTTGTTGAAACGCAACAAGGCGTATGTAGCTCGCATGGCCACACTGTACAATTATCTAGTGAACTACGTGGATTCCCGCAACACGCGAGCCATTGGCTGGCTAAAGTGGCTGGGCTTTACGATACACGATGCACAACCGCACGGGCCTGATGGCGTGCCGTTTCATCGTTTCGATATGAGAGCGAATCATGTGTGACATTATGACCGCGCTGGCTGTAGCAGGATCTGCTGTAAGCGCATCTGCAAGTATGCAGCAGGCCGAAGACGCTCGAAACATGGCGGCGTACAACAAGCAGGTGCGCGATTATCAAGCGCAAGACACGCTTGCACGCGGCGCCGTGGAAGAGCAAAAGCAGCGCGAACAAGGTCGCCAACTCATGGGACGTCAGCGCGCCGCCATGGGTGCATCGGGCGTCATGGCAGACTCCGGCTCATTTGGTGACGTGCTGGTGCAGTCGTCCGAGATGAGCGAGCGCGATGCGCTGACCATTCGCAACAACGCGATGCGCGCTGCGTGGGGTTACGAAACACAAGGTGCTGCTGAAGAGTTTGAGGGGCGTGCTAGGTCGCGGGCATACCAGGGCCAGGCACTGGGTTCTGTGCTGACGGGCGCTGGCAACGTCTACGCGGCCGGTATCAAGAAACAGTGGTGGGAGTAAGCGATGCCGCGCATTCCAGTCTATGAGCAAACGCAGGAGCAGGTTACTAACCTGCCCAGTCCGTCAATCAATCCGGTCATGCCCAACGCCGGCGAGGCAATTTCCTCTGCGGTAAGCGGTGTCATGAACGCGATCAATAGAGCGCGGGAGGAAGCCGATCAGTTTCGCGCACAGGATGCAATCAACAAGCTCAACCTGGCTGACAACGAGCTGCTGTTTGGCAATGGCACGTCATCGGATGCGCCGGCAT
>Ga0315906_10001075_pt1 | contig 41474 bp, 31 predicted proteins | sample LakEriMetagenome_4_FD_203526 | JGI IMG/M metagenome (GOLD analysis project Ga0315906, IMG submission 203526) | Freshwater fungal communities from buoy surface, Lake Erie, Ohio, United States - Buoy 2 MA122 | ecosystem: Environmental > Aquatic > Freshwater > Lake > Lake biofilm | place: USA...
TGCAGCGCAAGTAGGGGCAAGTATCTCGGATGTTCTTGATAATACAACAACATCAGCTGCCAACCTGACCTATACAGTTAACGCAAGTGCATCGGGATGTCCTGCGGTAGCAGTTACCGTTCCAGTTACAGTGAACCCGATCCCAGTTATCACAGCGACGCCAAACCCTCAAACGATCTGTTCGGGCGCATCAGTAGGTGTTAACCTGACAAGTAACGTAGCAGGAACAACATTTACATGGAGTACAACAGCGAACGGAAGTGTTACAGGTGAAAGCACTGCAGCGCAAGTAGGGGCAAGTATCTCGGATGTTCTTGATAATACAACAACATCAGCTGCCAACCTGACCTATACAGTTAACGCAAGTGCATCGGGATGTCCTGCGGTAGCAGTTACCGTTCCAGTTGCGGTTAATCCTAATCCAACTTTCAGTGCAGCATTCATCAATCCTTCTGCATGTGCAGATACGGATGGTTCAATTACGTTAACAGGACTGAATCCGTCAACAGGTTACTTGTTGAGTTATTCCGACGATGGAGTCCCTGTGGGACCTTTGGCAATTACTTCAACAGCAGGTGGTACTCACTTGATAACAGGGCTCAATGCCGGGGGATATTCAAATATCGTTATCTCTTTTGGAGGTTGTAACTCAGTACCAGCCTCAGTATCACTATCGGATCCATTATCGCCTGTTTTTGCGGTGTCATTACTTACCAATCCAACAACGTGTGGTGGAACACAGGGATCGATCCATATTGAAGGTACAGGAACCCTTCTACCTTCTACAGTTTACGCCTTTACATATACGGATAACGGAACAGGTGTTGGTCCGGTTTCAATCACAACGGATGTGAATGGCGATTTTGACATTATAAATTTGGACGCAGGAAGCTATACAGCTTTCGTTTTAAACCTTGCAGGCTGTGCAGGATCTCAGTCTGGTCCAGTTACTCTGGTTGACCCTGCACTACCGGTTGCTACCGCAGGAACAAGCACTCCAACGATCTGTGATGGATCTGCGATCAACCTAACGGGAAATACTGTGGGTGGTGCAACCTATTCTTGGACTGGTCCAAACTTGTTCTCCTCTGGTGAAGAAGATCCTTCTATTGCTTCGGCAACGACAGCAGCAAGCGGAACATACACACTAACTATCACGTTGAACAACTGTGTTAGTTTGCCATCTACAGTAAACGTTACCGTAAATGCAACACCGGTATTGACGATCACAAGTCCGGCACCAGTCTGTTCACCATTAACGGTAGATATTACGGCTGCTTCAGTTACCTCTGGAAGCACCAATACAGGAACCTTAACGTATTGGACGGATCCAGGAGCAACAAGTTCTCTTGCAACTCCAGGCGCGGTTTCTGCTACTAATACTTATTACATTCAAGCGAATAATGCTGGATGTACGGATATTGAACCGGTAGCGGTAACTGTAGTTATCACTCCAGATGTAGTTACAAATAACCCAGCACCTGTGTGTTCACCTTCAACTGTTGACCTTACCGCTGCAGCTGTAACGGCTGGAAGTTCGAATCTGGGAACATTGACTTATTGGACTGATGCTTCAGCAACTATTCCGTTAACTACTCCAGGAGCAGTAACATCTACCAACACCTATTACATACAAAGTGGTATTTCTGGATGTACTGATATCGAGCCTGTTTTGGTTACTGTTAATCTGACACCTAATCTGGTAATCACGGATCCTGCTCCAGTGTGTTCGCCTTCGACAGTCGATATCACCGCACCTTCAGTGACTTTAGGAAGCACAAATCCTGGAACTTTGACTTATTGGAATGATGGGGGAGCGACATCTTCTTTAGCAACACCAAATGCAGTATCAGTTGGAAACACTTACTATATCCAAGCAACAAATGCTGGATGTACAGATATTGCCTCGGTTTTAGTAACGATCAATCAGACACCTAATTTGGTAATTAATAACCCCGCGGCGGTATGTACTCCACTTACAGTGGACCTAACTGCGCCTGCAGTGACTTTAGGAAGTACGAATCCGGGTTCTTTGACATATTGGACCGATGGTGGATTAACCATACCGGTTGGAACACCAAATGCTGTGACTACTGGCGGTACGTATTATATTCAGGCAGATAATGCGGGATGTACTGATGTCCAGTCTGTTTTAGTAACGATCAACCAAACACCTAATTTATTGATCAGTGATCCTGCACCGGTTTGTGCACCGGCGCTGGTTGACCTTACCGCTGCAGCTGTTACAGCAGGAAGTACAAATCCTGGAACTTTGACTTATTGGAATGATGGGGGAGCGACATCTTCTTTAGCAACACCAAATGCAGTATCAGTTGGAAACACATACTTTATCCAAGCAACAAATGCTGGCTGTACGGATATAGCGTCTGTTTTAGTAACGATCAATCAGACACCTAATTTGGTAATTAATAACCCCGCGGCGGTATGTACTCCACTTACAGTAGACCTAACTGCGCCTGCTGTTACTGCAGGAAGTACGAATCCAGGTATTCTTACATATTGGACGGATGCTGGGTTAAGTATTTCACTTGCGTCTCCTGGTTCGGTTGCAACCGGAGGCATTTATTACATACAGGCAGATAATTCAGGATGTACGGATGTTCAATCTGTAAATGTAACTGTCAATCAGACTCCAAATCTTGTTATAATTGATCCTGCCGCGGTCTGTACTCCATCTTCTGTGGACCTTACTCAACCTGCGGTGACTTTTGGAAGCACGAACATTGGAACATTGACTTACTGGTCTGACGCCGGAGCAACCATTCCGGTCGCAATTCCGAATGGTATTACAGTTACTAACACCTATTATATTCAGGCTTCGAATGCAGGATGTACGGATATTGCTGCAGTTCAGGTTACTGTGAATTCAACCCCTGTACTTACAATTTCGAACCCTCCAGCGGTTTGCTCACCTTTGACAGTTGATTTAACTGCCCCAGCCGTTACTTCAGGAAGTACCGATGCTACAATATTAACCTATTGGGCAGATCCTGCGGCAACTTCATCTTTGGTATCGCCTTCTGCAATTAGTATGTCCAACGTATATTATATTCAGGCTACTAATGCTGGATGTACAGATATCGATCCAGTAACTGTAACAGTAAACCAGACTCCGAATCTTATCATCACAGATCCGGCAGCAACTTGTTCTCCGGCAATAATAGATATTACCGCACCAGCTGTTACAGCTGGAAGCACTAATGTGGGAGTGCTTACCTATTGGACGGATGCAGCAGCAACTAGTTCATTTGGTTCATCAACTGAGGTAACAGTTACAAATACTTATTACATTCAAGCTAACAATGCTGGTTGTACGGATATTGAGCCGGTGAATGTTACGATTAATCCGTTGCCAACGTATAACTTAACTTCAACAGATCCAACGGTATGTAATGCAAGCGATGCTACAATAACCATTTCTGGTTTGACAAGTGGTGAGAATTATGATGTCTCGTATGATGATGACGGTGTAGCAATGTCCATGAATGCCAGTGCTGATGCTTCAGGTCAAATTATTATCACAGGAGTGAACGCAGGAACCTATGACAATTTCATTGTACAAATTATAGCAACTGGTTGTTCTGCGCCCAATGCGACATCTTTGAATATTAATAATCCAGGGGCACCTGTCTTGAATGATGTTGCGAATGGTACATATTGTGATGTTTACACTATTCCTGCTATTACGGGGACAGGGCTTAGTGGAAGTCAATCGTATTGGACTGGTTCTGGAGCTACCGGCACCCAAATCGCAGCAGGCACAGTGATTAACTCTTCTCAAACTATTTTCATTTATGATATAAGTGGTACCTGTTCGGATGAAGAATCTTTCACTGTAACGATTAATAACACACCTCAATTCACGAATCCTGGTGACCAAGTGGTATGTGGTTCGTATACACTCACTAATATTACTGGAACAAATCTTTCCGGTAATGAAGCGTACTATACGAATCCTGCCGGGACTGGAACAGTACTTTTGGCTGGAACAGCAATTACCACAGATCAGACCATTTATGTATATGGTTTTGAAGGGAACTGCGATAATCAAATTTCGTTTGATGTGACTGTGAATGCATTGCCAACTGTTAGCAATGTAACAGGTGGATCGGTATATTGTGCAGGAGATGTTATTGCTGACATCACGGTTGATGTTACAGGTTCTGCAGACTGGACAGTCAATTACACATTGGATGGGGTAGCTCAATCGGTAACAGGTTCGACAAGTCCATTGGTTCTTGGTAACACTGCCGGTGTATATGTAATTACAGATATATCAGATGCAAACTGTACCAACACAGCTAGCGGTACTCAGACAATAATTGTAAATCCAATTCCAGGCGCACCAATTGCAGGTTCTGATTCAACATATTGTTCGAACTGGACACTTGAGGCAATGACCGCTAATGGTACAGGAAGTTTTACTTGGTATTCTGACGCCTCTCTTACGACTGTAATTACCACAGGTTCTACCTTAACTCCGGATGCAGTAAATGGTTCTACTACCTATTATGTTACTGAAACAATTTCGGGCTGTGAAGGCGCCGCAAGCAGTGTCACGATAACAATAACGGAATGTGAGATTGTTGTGCCAACAGCGTTCACTCCAGACAATGATAATGTAAATGATCAGTGGGAAATTGTTGACTTAGATGAAGTTTATCCTACCAATGTGGTGTATGTTTATAACCGTTGGGGTAATTTGGTTTACCAGTCAGAAAAAGGGTCATATACCACAAGACCATGGGATGGAAAATTCAATGGAAATGAGTTGCCAGTAGCATCCTACTATTTCATTATTGATTTGGACGATAATACGGATGAAGTTAGGAAAGGTGTAATAAGTATTATCAGAAAATAATTTTAACGAAAGTATGTCAAAAAGGAGATGTCAACTGATATCTCCTTTTTTATTTGAATAATTCAGGTCACTATGTTGAATTTTTAAGGCAATAAAATAATCCTAATTTGGATTTATTGCTATCTTCATAACCTAAACTGCTAATTTATGAGAAGACCACTATTACTAAGTGCTGCATTTCTGACTTACTTTCTTGCATTTTTTCTTACTGTAGCTCCTTGGAGTATATCATCTCAGGTGTTAATCAATGCCGATGTAAAGATTAACGGTTTCAGACACAACTGGAATTGTAATGATGATGCTACAGGAAATTTTCCTGATCCCAGGTATAAGGTATGGTTGGGTTATGATGGTGCCAATTTTGGCAGCGTAACAGCCGGACCAGGTTTGTATGTAGGTGGGTGTTCGGATACGTACGGTTCTGATGATGCCAGTTGCTCAGTATGGAATCCAGGGATGATTACTGCTGCGCAATACGCTGCGGTTGCTATGAGCCAGATAAATGTGGATATGCAGAGCTGGGAAGAAGATGGATGTGGCGGAGATTGTGGCAGTGAAACATGTGGTTTTCCAACATTTAACAGTGATGACACGCGATGCGGCCGCTTAAGAATAGGCGATATAGATTTCTGGAATTTAGCGCCATGTCAGAATAATACCTATGTTGGTGATTTTACGTCAGGTTCGTTTTTATCTATGACAAACCGATGCAGTGATAACAATGGTGGTGGTTATGGTTTAAATGAGCTTATTATAAATTGGAATTTTGCCTCTAGTCCGACAATTACTAGTCAGCCTGGACCTGCGGATCAAACACTCTGTACAGGACAGGCAACAACGCTAACAGTTGGAGTGAATTCCTGGAATGGCTGGTCACTTGCGCGACAAATTCAATGGCAGGTGAGTACCAATACAGATTGTGGAAGTGCTTCAGGATGGGTAAACATTCCCGGGGCAAACAGTTTGTCATATCAACCTCCCCAAACAGCAGGAACTCGACTCTACAGATGTGTGATTTCGAGTCATTGTTCGGACATCAACTTACAGCAAGTAGTATCAGAGTGTGTTCGTGTAACGTATCATCCATATGCTGCACCTATTATCTCAAGTGTATGCGGTGCTTCGACAGTTTCAAGTGTACCGATTCAGTTTTGTACCACTACGTCACCTGAACCAAATGCAAGTATTAATAACAGCTCGTACACTTGGACGGTTAGTCCTTCCTCTGGGGTAACTATCAGTAATCCTTCTTCAACTTGCACAGACATAACCTTCACAAATGAAGGGAGCTATACCGTAACACTATCCTATGGTGATGCATGTGCAACTGCCGATGCTCAATCTACTTGTATTACAACTATTACTCCTGCCGCATGTGACATGATCTATGTTGATGCCAGCCAAGGTAACAATTCCAATTTAGGTTATGTGGATGCGCCGGTTGCAAATGTTTGGAAAGCAATGCAACTTATTGGTGGAAATAGGAAGAATATTAGAGTGGCAGGGGGAAATTACATTGAGCCCAATATTATCGTGATGCAAACGGGGGTACTCATTGAAGGTGGTTGGGTAAATAATTCAGGTACTTGGACAAAATCTAGCGCAGCGAATACGAATCTTAATTTTTCAGGACAAGAAAGCTTTAGTAGCGATATTGCTCATGTGATGGGTGTGAAGGCTGAAGGTGTAAATAACTGGGAGCTCCAGGACTTGAATATTACAACTTCCTCCGCATCAGGACAAAGCACCAGTGGATATGGAATGTCAAATTACGGTGTTTTTGTATCAGGTTGTTCTGGCTACAAAATAACGCGATGTCAGATTACTTCAGGCAATGCCTCAAATGGTCTTGGAGATCCTTCAGGTGGATTCGATGCTGCATGGGATGGAAGTCAAGGAAATACGGGAACGGTAGGAAATACCGGTCTGACAGGTGCGAGCACCTGTAATTTTGGCAACGATGCTGGTGGTAGCGGAGGTACAGGTGGTGCCGGTGGAACCGGAGGTTTGAATGCTACAACTGTCGGGGGGAGTGCTTTTTCTGGTGGAACCGGTGGTAATGGAGCCAATGGCCCAAGTGATGGAAGTTTTTCAAATGGCAATTCAGGTACAACGGGGACAGCGGGTGCTGGACCAGGTGGTGCTGGCGGAACAGCTGGTGCTGGAGGCGCTAGAGATGGTAATGGGGGTGAGACTCCTTATGGCGGTGATGGTGGAACAGGTGTAGCAGGTTCAAATGGATCTAATGGAACAACAATGCCTGGAACAATTCAGGCGAATGGATTTTATCAACCATCTTATGGTACAAATGGTACTCCGGGAACCGGTGCCGGTGGTGGTGGTGGTGCCGGTTCTGGTGGCGTAGATGATAACAACTGTGATGCCGCTGGTGGTGGTGGTTCAGGTGGATCTGGTGGCGGCGGCGGCGGTGGTGCCGGTGCAGGAGGAAAAGGCGGTGGAAGCTCCATCGGTTTGATGATCTACAATAATGGAACAAGTTCAGAAATAATTGATACAAAGGTACTTTCCTCTACTCAAGGAACAGGTGGAAATGGTGGGACAGGAGGGAGTGGTGGAACTGGTGCTTCTCAGTCTTCATTAGGTAATGGACACCCTGATGGTGATATGAACCGTGGTGGTCGAGGAGGCGCTGGAGGAAACGGAGGCGCTGGAGGTAATGGAGGTGTCGGTGGAGATGGTTTTTCTGTTGCAATCGCGAAATATGGCACAGGAAGTAGTCCACTCTATGCTGGAGGTACGTATACCGAAAACTCAAATTCTTCATCAGGAATCAGTGCGATTCCCAATCCAACAACGATTATTTTGGATTACGCAATCAACGGTCGGGGCTGTGTAAACTCTGAAGTTAAGTTGACGAATTCAAATCCATCCGTTTGGACGCTGACAGGGTCAACATTCGTGAATGATGTAAATAGTACGACTTCATCATACACTTCCAGCTCTTCACCAGCCGTTGTTTATTACACAGCGAATGGAGTGTATGATATAACTACGAATGGAGCAACTTATGAAAACTGGATCAGAATAACAGACGATACCAGACCAGGAACTGCATCCTTTTCCGGAAATTCAACTGAAGTATGCTCAGGAAGTCCGGTAACAATTGCGGCAAATTCATGGGGAACTGAACTGGCCTGGGAATGGGTGTTATTTACTACAAACGCCAATACTCCTGTTCAAACACTGACCACACAGTCTGCCACGTTTATAATGCCAACAGTGACTACCCAAACAGTGTATAACGTGCGCTACAGAGTACGAGAGTCTTGTTGCGGTTGGAGTATCCCGTACTATACAACTGTAACGGTGAATCCTAATCCAGTTCCTGTGCTTATAGCTTCAGGTCCAACAACTTTTTGTTCAGGAGAGTCTGTGACACTATCGACAGGATCGTATACTAGTTACTCTTGGAGCAATGGATCGAGCACACCGACAATTGACGTCAATACATCAGGAAATTACACTGTTTCAGTAGTCGATGGAAATGGTTGTGTTGGAACGTCCACTCCTACAGCTATAACGGTGAATCCTCTTCCAACGGCAACAATTACACCAACGGGTTCTACCACACTTTGTAATGGTGATGATGTCATATTGTTTGCAACTGCAGCGAGTAGTTATTCCTGGAGTACTGGGGCAAACTCACAATTTATAACAGTATCTCAAGGTGGCGTGTATGACGTCACCATTACAGATGCAAATAACTGCAGCGCCTCATCAGCACCTATAACTGTTTATGAAGTAAATGCCGAAATTTCATCATTAGGAGTGAATACGGTTTGCAATGGCAGTACAGTTACCCTTTCAGCAGATAATCCGTTCACTGCGCCAGGTACAACGTATCAATGGCAATTGGATGGTGCAAATATTGGTGGCGCAACAAACAGTACGTACTCAGCATCTGCTTCTGGTCTTTACACGGTGGTTGCCTCGAATCCTGCCTGTGGTACTCCTTCGGTTTCTGCGGATCTTACCGTTACTCAGGGAATTCAGGATCCAGTGGCGTCACTCAATCAACCTACTTGTTCTATTTCGACTGGAACAGCTACCGTAACAAGTCCAGTGGGAGGTTCGATCGAATACAGTATTGATGGAATTAATTTCCAGGCAAGTCCTGTATTCAGTGGCCTCGCTCCAGGGACCTACAACATTACTGCCCAGGATAACGCCAGTGTTTGTATCTCAAATGCCACTCAAGTTGTTGTAAATGCGGTGCCTACTCCGCCTTCAGCTCCTGTTGCGAGCGTTACTAGTCAGCCAACTTGCGCGGTTACGACAGGGACTATTACTGTATCGTCTCCTGTTGGAGCAACGATTGAATACAGTGTTGACGGTACCAATTTCCAATCTAGTCCGGTATTCTCCAATTTGAATCCTGGTTCTTATACGATAACCGTTCAGGAAAATGGTTGTTCTTCTACTTCAGCAACGAGTTATACGGTTAACGCTGCTCCTTCAGCGCCAACCTCTCCTGTTGTCGGTACAGTGACGGATGCTACCTGCTCAAGTCCATCGAGTGTCTCATTGAGTGGACTTCCATCGACTGGTACGTGGACCGTAACAGCATCGCCATCTGGCGCTACAATTACAGGTAGCGGTACTACAGGAACCTTTACCGGTTTGGCGGCGGGATCGTATACATTTACAGTTACCAATAGTGTTGGGTGTATTTCATCCGCCTCTACAACTACAGCAACGATTAATTCGACGACCTCAGTGCCGACGCTTGCAGTAGCCTCACAAACAAATGTATCTTGTTTTGGTGGTTCAGATGGCGGAATTACCCTTACATCTTCGGGCGGAACTGCTCCGTATTCTTACTCCTGGACTCCAAATGTGAGCTCATCACTCACAGCGTCTAACCTTTCAGCAGGAACATATGTTGTCACTGTAGTTGATGACAATGGCTGTTCTGGAACTACGTCGGTCACAGTGACACAGCCTGCTTCAGCTGTTGCTGTTTCGGGTAACGTTACGGATGTAGGCTGTGACGGCACCCCTGGAGCAATTGCAACAAATGCATCAGGCGGGACAGCGCCATATGCATACAGCTGGAGTCCATCAGGCGGAAATGCTTCAGGAATTACTGTTTCAGCGACAGGAACTTATGTAGTTACGGTAACTGACGACAACGGATGCACTGCATCAGGAAGTTACACTGTTGGCGTGACTGGCAATTTGGTTGTAACAGTAGACCCTGTTTCTGCAACAATTGTGCAGGGAGGTCAGGTAACCTTGAATGCAAGTGGCGCCTCAACTTACACATGGTCGCCATCCACAGGATTGAGTTGTGCGGATTGTCCTTCCCCGGTGGCATCTCCTGATCAGACAACGGTTTATACTGTTATTGGAACATCAAGCAATGGATGTACAGGAAGTGAAACAGTGTTGGTGACTATTGAAACAGAATGTGGAGAAATTTATATTCCGACGATCTTCTCACCGGATGCATTGGGCGCACAGGCGAATAACACTCTTTGTGTCTACGGTAATGCTTCATGTATCTCTGAGCTCAAATTCGAGGTTTACGACCGCTGGGGAGCAAAATTGTTTGAGTCTACCGACCTAAATGATTGCTGGGATGGCAGATACAATGACAAAGACATGAACTCCGGAATTTATGTTTATCGACTCTATGTCATGTTAACAGACGGGACTATCATAGATCAATCCGGCAATACCACCTTGGTTCGTTAATGAATTTAATTACTAGTACTATGAAAACAAGCTATATCAAATTAATCGTTTTGCTTTTGGGTTCCCTTGCAGGGTTTCGTTCCTTTGCACAGGACATTCACTTTTCGCAGATGGAGTATTCTCCACTGACGTTGAATCCTGCACTTGCCGGCGCCAACTCACCTATGCAAGGTATTGTCAACTACCGCAGCCAGTGGAATTCTGTTGCCGTTCCGTACAAAACGATCGCTGCTTCGTTCGACATGCGTTTTAATGAGAAGAACAGAACCAAAAAAGGGATCATTGCCGGGGGAATCAACTTCTTCAACGATCAGGCGGGAGATTTGAAGGTGAATACCAACAATGTGAATATCAACCTGGCCTACCACCTGATGCTCAATCGCAACAGCACCTTGGGTCTGGGAATCTACTCTGGCTTTGGTCAGCGTTCCATTGATCCGAACTCAGGTCGTTGGGGAACACAATACGATGGCCTGGCCTACAATGCTGCACTGCCATCTCAGGAGACCTTCAACAATGCAACGTTCTCCTTCTTTGATGCAGGAACAGGAGTGTTGTATGCTTACCGTAAGAACCAAGGCTACACGACACAGAACAATCAGCTCTCAATCAATGCGGGATTTGCTGCGTATCACGTCAACAGACCGGGATATTCTTATCTGGACCAAAACACGGAAAAGCTGTTAATGCGTTATTCAGCTTTCGCGAACGCAGAGATCGGTATTCAAAACACCAAGGGTTCGGTGCTACCGGGAATCTATTTCCAACGTCAGGGGACATCCATGGAGATCTTTTACGGAGCATATTACAAGTACATTTTGAGCAGTGGATCAGCAGCAACAGGCTTTACACGTCCGATGGCGCTTTCCTTTGGATTGTTCAATCGCTTTTCAGATGCCATGGTTGCGAAAATCATGTTTGAATACGACCAGTATTCGGCAGGGTTTGCCTACGACGTGAATATCTCTTCACTGACAACCGTTTCCAAAGCACGCGGAGGGTTTGAAGTGTTTCTGCGCTTCAATATGAACGACGGAGGAGGCTTTAGGGCAAGGATTTAATCTCGTTCATATGAAACTGAAATTACTTTTCCCTATCTACATGTTTGGATTATTCGCCTTTGGTCAGCAAAAATTGATCATCAAGGAAAATGATACCATGCGCACAGAGATCGAACAATTGACAAACGCGATCAATAGTGCTTTTAATGATTATGCACCTGTAGTCACTGCGGATGGAACAGAGCTTTTCTTTACCTCCAGAAGACCACTCTCTGAAAAGGAGAAAAAGAAGAATTTAGAGGGAAAAGAAAACATCTACAGATCAACGTCAGATGAAGCAAGTGGTCAGTGGAAAGAGGCGGTAGCACTTCCCCCCACGATCAATTCGCCCGGCAGGTTCAACTCAAATATTGCTATTTCCAATGATGGACAGCGTCTCTTGATCTACCAGGATGATCAATATGGAAATGGTGATATATTTGAATCTTACCTCAAAGGTGAAACATGGTCTACTCCATCGCCGATTTCCAAAGTCATCAATTCCGAAGCTCACGAATCCTCCGCAAGTATTGCTCCAGATGGCCGTACCATTTACTATGTAAGTGAGCGCACAGGTGGAATTGGCAAAAGAGATATCTGGAAATGCACCAAGGATGAAAATGGCAATTGGGGGTTGCCGGAAAATCTGGGTAGCACTATCAACACAAAATCGGAAGAAGAATCTGTATTCATACATCCTGATGGTGTAACGCTTTATTTCAGCTCAAAAGGCCATAACTCGCTTGGCGGATACGATGTCTTTAAAAGTACATTAGTTGATGGACAATGGACTAAACCCGTGAACCTGGGCGAACCGGTAAACACAGCAGGAGACGACCTGTTCTTTGTTCTAACAGCCAACGGTCAAATAGGGTACTACGCCTCCAGCAGAGAAGGAGACCAGAAGGACATCTATCAGATTCGATTTATCCCAAAAGATCAGAACAAAGTCCAGAATCAGCCTAAACTAACGGTTTTAAAAGGAATAATCAGAGATGAAAAAACAAAAGCTCCGCTAGAAGCTAAGATTCAAATTATCGACAATGAAAAGAATGCAATTATCGGAGAGTTCAATTCCAACAGTCAGAGCGGAAAATATTTGATTCCTCTGCCAGCCGGAAAGAATTACGGGATTTCTGTAACCGCTACTAATTACCTCTTTCATTCTGAGAATGTGGACATCCCCGATACCGCAAACTATCAAGAGATCATTCGAGACATTGAACTTAAAAAACTTGAAAAAGGAACACAGATCGTTTTAAGGAATATCTTTTTTGACCTGGATAAATTCACCATTAAACCAGAGTCTAAAACTGAATTAGATCGCGTTTATCGTTTGATGAAAGAAAATCCAAAACTGGTGATCGAGCTTTCAGGACACACGGATACTCAGGGTTCGGCAACTTACAATCAACAATTATCAGAAAACAGAGCGAAAGCAGTAGTAGAATATCTCTCTTCGATGGGGATTCCCAACAATCGATTCCAATTCAAGGGATACGGAGAGGAAAAACCAATCATTTCAGATGTTGAAATAGCCAAAATGAAAACGCAGGCTCAAAAGGATAAAGCACATGCATTCAACCGGCGAACGGAATTCAAAATATTAAGTAACGAATAAAAAAAACGGGGCTTATTCAGCCCCGCTTTCGTTTGGTTTTAAGAAGCAATTACTGCTTTTCAAATGTCCATGTTACAGTAGATTCATCTGTTGATGTCGCACCACCATTAACAACCACCTCCTTGTAATAACTTCTAAGGATTAATTCTTTTGATTTCAATCCATTCACTTCAAATGTTCCTAAATTGTCCAAAGAAATTGTTGTTTTGTTTTTCTTTGAATCCAACCAGTACCAACGGCCATCGATCGTTTCAGTATCTCCATCCTCCATTTCGATGCTTTGATACGTTCCATCCTTTCTAATCTCAACTGTAAGAGAATATGCATACGTATTGTAAACTGTTTGATTAAATGCTTCCGAAACAGTAGTACCGTTGTAAGTTGTTGTAAACTCATCTGTTCCTGAAGCGTCAGTAGTCACATTTTTACCCTCAAGACCAACCAATTTCCATGTTTCAGTGATTCTTGCATCACGAGATTTCAAAGAAAGAAACGGATCGTTTTCTCCTTTTTTACAACCTGTCAATACTGTTGAACCAACTAAAAGACCCAACGCAATAACTAAGATGTTCTTTTTCATAAAATAAAAATTTAAAATTCGGGGCGAAGATAGTACATTTAATTCAAATCCCTATTTAATTCTATTTTAAGGTACTAAGAACAAACGTGCTTTGTACATGGGCAATATTGGGGATTGCTGCCAATTTCTCTTTTAAAAAGTTTTGATACTGATGCATTCCGGACACCTCTACATGCAACAAATAGTCGTAATTTCCAGCTACGTGAAAGACTTCTGACACCTCTGTCAATTGTCTGACGGATGTTTCAAAAACTTGGATCACCCCCGCCCCATGGGTTTGTAAAGAAACCTGACAAAAAACCACAAGATCCTTTCCAAGAGCAGACGGATTAATTTTTGCTTCATACCCTGTAATAACGCCTCGCGTCTCCAGACGCTTGATACGCTCATAGGCCGGCGTAAGAGTAAGGCCAATTTGACTGGCTATTTCTTTGGTGCCCGCTTTTGCGTTTTTCTGCAAAATTTGAATGATTTGGAAGTCAATTTCATCCAATTGGTGAGAAGAAACAGGAATATTTTCTTTCATGACATCGAATATTAACCAATAATAGTATTTTTTTCCGTATTATCAATAATAAAAAGGTATTTTTTCTTCTTTTTAATACATACATAGCAGATATATACTTTTGTAGAACAAAAAAGATGAATATCAGATGAAGCCAGAAAGTTTAATGATGAGCTATGGGTATGACCCAGCGCTGTCTGAAGGAGCAATTAAATGTCCAATATTTCAAACCTCCACATTCGTTTTTAAGAATGCAAGAGAAGGAAAACGTTTTTTTGAACTTGCATACGGACTGAGAGAAAAAGGTGTAGGGGAGGAATTGGGATTAATCTACAGCAGGCTTAACAACCCGGATTTAGAGATTCTGGAAAACAGGCTTTGCCTCTGGGACAATGCCGAGGACTGCGCTGTTTTTGAAAGTGGAATGTCCGCGATTTCAACAGCCATGCTCGAATTCATGAAGCCCGGAGATCTCTTACTTTACAGCAGACCGGTATATGGCGGAACAGATCATTTCATCAATCATTTTCTCAAAAAATTGAATATTGATTCCGTAGGATTCTATGCAACAGATACTCAGGAAGAGATTATTCAAAAAATAAATTCAACGGGAAAAGCTGATCGTCTAACAATGATCCACATTGAAACTCCAGCGAATCCAACAAATGCCTTGATCGATATTGAAATGTGTGCGCGGATAAAAGAGCATTTCACGACCGATGAAAAACCTGTGGTGCTCTCCGTAGACAATACCTATATGGGGCCTGTCTGGCAGCACCCGCTACAACATGGAGCTGACCTCGTGCTTTATTCCGCTACCAAATACATAGGTGGGCATTCAGATGTCATCGCAGGGGCCTGCCTCGGATCCAAAGAATTGATGGCCCGGGTAAAAGGGTTGCGTACATTTCTTGGGAATATGGCGGGACCTTGGACGGGCTGGCTACTTATGAGATCTCTTGAAACACTTAAGATCCGAATGGAACAAGCTGCGTCGAACGCAACTCACGTCGCACATTTTCTTGAAAATCATCCGAAGGTTGAAAAGGTATACTATCTTGGTTTTATCCCTAAACAAGGTTCAGAAAGTGAACGTTCCATCTATTCTCGCCAGTTTAAATCGTCCGGAGCAATGATCTCTTTCGATATTAAAGGCGGAGAAGAAGAAGCTTTTCGATTTTTAGATTCCCTTAAATTGATCAAATTGGCGGTTTCGCTGGGTGGTACCGAGAGTCTGGCTGAACACCCTCAGACCATGACCCATGCCGACGTACCCATGGAGGATAAAAAAATTATGCATATCACGGAGAAACTTATTCGACTTTCAGTTGGGGTTGAACATTACGAAGACCTCATCTCTGATATCGGACAAGCACTTGAAGCCGTATAAAATTATACCGAGCTTCTCAGATCTCTCACTTGCAACTGAATGTTCTCCTTTCCATTCCACTTGTTAATACTCAGTGTGTAAACCAAATCCACCGGCAAACCGGAGGCCGTAAGATCGGATTTCCCTGCCAGATTAAAGGCAATTGCGGGCAGAGAAATATTGGATGCCGGATCAATGACCTGAAGTTTTAAATGTTCGTTCTTAAGCACACTGCTCTCTACCGCATACAGATTACGCGTCATAAAAACGGGTTGCAGGTTGCCTGGTCCATGTGGTTCAAACCTCATCAGTTGTCTTTTTAATTTTGGAACCTCTCGAAGTGATTCTGTTGGCTGAAACAATTCAGAAAAAGACATTTCAGCATCTATGTATAAGGTGGGAGTGAGATCATCTTGAGAGATTGACTGAGCCACCTCCTCTTCAAAGCTTGATCTGAAAGCCTCCAAATTTTCCGTACTCATAGTCAAACCGGCAGCATGGCAATGTCCACCGAATTGGTCCAGGAAGCGTTCGCATTTGCAGATCGCTGCATGAATATCAAAGTCATTCACCGTGCGTGCAGAACCAGCTATTTTACCATTTGATTCCGTGAGCACGATGGTGGGCTTGAAGTACCTCTCTACCAGTCTTGAGGCCACAATTCCAACCACTCCTTTGTGCCATTGAGCGTTAAATAAGACCAAACTTCTGGAATTTTTCAATACGGAATCTGACTCAATCATCTGAACTGCCTCTTTGGTAATTTGCTGATCGATGCCTCTTCTTTGTCGGTTATCCTCATCTATTTCGGTGGCAATTGCTGTAATCTCTTCCTCATTTTCAGAGATCAACAATGCTACGGCATGTCTTCCAGATCTCAATCTTCCGGCTGCATTGATTCGAGGTGCGATTGTGAACACGATGTCTGAGAGCGTTAATGGAAATTGTCTGCCTGCCAACCTCACCAGTTCCCTGAAGGCAAACCGAGGATTTCTGTTCAGAATTTCGAGTCCTGCATGAGCCAAAACCCTGTTTTCACCGGTGATGTCTACAATGTCGGCACCAATACTCACCGCAAGCAGATCCAAATGTTTGTACAAAGGTGCCAGTTCGAGCTCCTGTTGGACACAAAATGACTGGAGCAACTTAAATCCAACGCCACAACCAGATAACCCTTTGAAGGGATACGCACAATCCTTTTGCTTTGGGTCCAGAAGGATGGCATCGGGCAATTCTGTACCTGGTTCATGGTGGTCACACACGATAAAATCGATTCCAAGCGACCTTGCTTTTGCAACTTGTTCTGTTGCACGAATTCCACAATCCAGGGATATGATCAGATGAACCCCGGTCTCATGTGCATAGTCAATTCCCTGACTGCTGATGCCATACCCCTCCGTATATCTGTCGGGAATGTAGAAGTCCAGCCGTGAGCTGTGTTCGGTAAGAAAAGAATACATGAGGGCAACAGCCGTTGTGCCGTCCACATCGTAATCTCCAAACAACAGAATCTTTTCATTTTGCTGAATCGCTTGTGTTAGTCTCAAACACGCGTGATTCATGTTTTTCATTAAGAATGGATCATGCAAGCTATCCAGCGACGGGTTGAAGAATTCGTTGGCCGAATCATAATTGTCTATGCCGCGCTGAAGCAATAATTTTGCGAGGATTGGGTGGCATTTCACTTCATTTCTGAACTTCTCCAACTGCTCTTGATCCACCTCACTTTTCAGAAACCATCTTTTTTCCATACTTTTAATGTTTTACTTTAAGTTACTAAAAATAGTTGACGCGACGTTCCAACATGAAACACTTTCAAAGAACACTGTACATTTTTTTTCTTTTGGGAACAACTTTTCATGTTTCTGCTCAGCGCTCTTACGACTTTGCGATTCCACTTCCACCCTCCGGTACTTCAGTGAATAATGTATCTGAAAGGTATTACGGCACCTATTCGTGTGCCGGTCCAACCGATGTAGATTACGAATTCACAGCAAAGGGTGTGTTTGCAGTTTCCTGGAATTTCAACAGTATTTCACGCGAAACGATACGTGAATCCTCGAAGTATAGGGTATCAAACGGATGGCTGCACGGAGTTGTAGAGAACGATTCCGTACCCTGCGAGCTCGAAGGAGAGTATTATCATTTTGCGGTTAAAACCCGCGAAGAGCTTACCGGTGAGGATGCAGCACACGTTCTTTCTCGGATCAGTGACCGGACGTATATTCTGAATTTTGAGGAGGGTGGACATTTCACACCAAGTATTTTTGAGTTCAAAGGCAACGAGCTCCACGTCAGACACTTCAGTTATGAGGAAGGCACAACCTTGTTCGACGTAATTTCCGAACAACTCGAGCGCAGCGAAGGAAACTTAACGCTAATTACCTTGCGTCCAACGAAAGAAGAATGGGAAAAGCTCCCCATCGAAGCAATTGCAGGAGAACGAAGGATCTACCTCAAAAAAGAATAAATCCTGGCGGTTTCGGGATTGGTAACTTCTACGCTAATGCTTCGAAGTTTGAGAGATTTGTGATTTACCCACATAATTAAGAAAAACGCTCTCCGCTCTCACTCTCACTCTGAATATAGACCGTCCCATTCGGGACTGATAGAACATAGAGCATAGACTTTGTCTTCTTGGAGGATTCCACCCTTTTGAAGAATAAGTTGCAAGTCCAAGAGTCAAATTGTTACACAAATTCTGGTCTATGATCTATGCTCCATGTTCAAAGCTTAAACAGAGCTTCTCACTCTCACTCTCACTCTGAATATAGACCGTCCCATTCGGGACTGATAGAATATAGAGCATAGACTTTGTCTTCTTGGAGGATTCCACCATTTTGAAGAATAAATTGCAAGTCCAAGAGTCAAATTGTTACACAAATTCTGGTCTATGATCTATGCTCCATGTTCAAAGCTTAAACAGAACTTCTCACTCTCACTCTCACTCTCACTCTCACTCTCACTCTCACTCTGAGAACTTACTCCGCCTCAAACACCCGTTCCACCGTGCCATCTTCATAGAGGAAGATCAACACCGTGTTTTTTCGGAAAGGGGTTTCCTATCATTTGTTATTTACATCCACAGAAATTAATTTCTGAATTATATAAATGGCCGCTGTAAAATTGCAAGGTCTGGAACAAAGTTCAAAAGGGAACTGAGCAAGCATTTCTGCTTTACTCGGCATGACTCCGTTATTCAAATGATGCTGGTACATTGCATGAATTAAATTTATAGTAACACGCTTAGTTTGTGTAGCACTTATGCGATACTGAAATGCTAATGGAAATAATTCACCATTTATCCTTGTAGGGGAAGGATTCAAATAAGTATAGAAATCCCCATTTAAAAGCGGAATTCGCTCATTAGGAACTAATAAATTCGAAATTCTATTGAACAAATCCTCCATTGAATCGTAAGAGCCGCAGATGGATCTACAATGCGTTTGAAAATGCGCACCTTCCGATCGATCATATTATCCGAATCGGAAAGATCATCCACCACGATTTTTCAGAGGAGATCGATGAACTCAAAGGAAAACCCCAACCTGCTGAGGACCTTCCTTTTATCTACAAAGAACCCAAACAGGATGCAGAATATTGGCGTACAAAGTATTATGAGTTGCTGGAGAAGTACAATGCACTGCTAGAGGGCAGGTTAGGGATGTAGCTGCTTCTGCGTTGAGAGAACAAGGAGCAAAGACTTGAATTTCTGAATTATACCATTGTTTTGACTGACCGGAAGATGTTGGTGGAGTTGGATTTATTACATCTTTGTTCCTTGCTCTTTGTTCCTTGCTCCCCAGGGAGGTAAATCCCAAATACATAATTTTATATACTTTTAAAAAAACATTTCATCATGCCTATCAACACAAAACTTCTTAAGGAGATCTGTACTGTTCCCGGAGCTCCGGGGTTTGAGAAACAGATCCGTAACCTGGTCATTAAAGAACTTAAAGGACTTTACGACGAGCTCGATACAGACAATATGGGCAATGTATATGCCATCCGCCGGGGCACAAAACCGGAGGCAGAGCGTAAACGAGTCATGATTGGTGCGCACATGGACGAGATCGGTTTCATTGTTACCCATATCGACGACAAAGGATTTATCCGTTTTACAACCCTGGGAGGTTTCGATCCCAAGACCCTGACAGCTCAGCGCGTTATCGTACACGGAAAAAAGGACGTTATTGGTGTGATGGCCTCGAAGCCAATCCATGTGATGACGGCGGCTGAGCGGGATAAACCAGCGAAAATTTCGGATTTCTTTATCGATACCGGATTGGAAGCGAAGGAAGTCAAAAAGCTCGTTCGTGTGGGAGACCCGGTGACCCGCGAACGCGAATTCATTGAAATGGGTAAGTGCGTGAATGGAAAATCGCTCGACAATCGCTTGGCGGTATTCATTCTGATTGAAACACTGCGGGCCTTAAAAGGCAAAAAACTCCCCTACGATGTCTATGGTGTTTTTACGGTTCAGGAAGAGGTAGGTATCCGCGGAGCCAACGTTTCGGCACTGCGTGTAAATCCCGATTTTGGATTTGGGCTCGATACAACCATTGCGTTTGATCTTCCGGGGGCAGCAGCCCATGAGATGATCACCAAGCTGGGAGAAGGTACAGCTATCAAGATCATGGACGCATCTACCATCTGCGATTACCGCATGGTGGAATACATGAAAATAACAGCTGATAAACACAAGATCAAATGGCAACCAGAAATACTCACTGCCGGAGGAACAGATACTGCCGGAATTCAGCGCATGACCGAAGGCGGATCGATCGCAGGGGCGGTTTCTATTCCAACACGTCATTTGCATCAGGTGATCGAAATGGCTCACAAGGAGGACATTAGGGGAAGTATTGATCTTCTTGCAGCATGCGTCAGCGAACTTGATAAGCACGACTGGAGTTTCTGAACCGGATTACAGGTGGTCTATGTTCAGTTTCCTCAAGGAAGGAGCGACGCGTGAGATCAACAGCACCACGGCAATGGTCAATACTCCACCGACCACAATCGATGGACGCAGTCCAAGCGCCCTGGCGGTTGCACCGGACTCAAAGGCGCCGATCTCGTTGGACGAGCCAATAAAAATACCGTTCACGGCAGATACCCTGCCCCGCATAGTGTCCGGCGTGGCGAGTTGCAGGATGGTGTGTCGTATCACTACGCTCACGTTGTCAAAAGCTCCCGTAAGGAACAGACAGATAAAGGCTTCCGTAAAATTTCCCGAGAGCCCGAAAAGAATGGTCGCCACACCGAAGGCAGCTACGGCCCAGAATAGGTTTCTACCTGCATTTTTTTGCGGTGGACGGTAGGCAATAATGAAGGCCATGATCACAGCTCCAATGGCTGGCGCGGCACGCAAAAAACCGAGTTCAACCGCACCCGCATGCAATACTTTGTCCGCAAAAGCGGGTAACAGCGCCACAGCACCACCAAACAGCACTGCGAACAAATCAAGCGAAAGTGCACCCAGAACCACCTGATTTTTGAATACAAAGCGTACACCGGATGTCAGACTCTGCAGCAGGGTTTCATGCTGTTCGCGTTCAGGAATTGGGCGGGAAGCAATAAAAAGAAATGCCAGGAAAGAAAGAACGATAAAGCTAATGTCTACTGCATAGGCTGCAGTGTAACTTACAGCAATCACGAGTCCAGCTATGGAGGGCCCCAGAATAGAGGCGCTGTGCCACACTGTGCTGTTCCAGGTGGCCGCGTTGGTGTAATGCGTTCTGGGAATGATCTGGGCCATGAAAGAGGGATATGCAGCCGAGAGGAAGCCACGGATGATCCCGATCAAAATGACCATTCCATAAATTGGTGCAGTTCCATAGTCGTTCAATATGCTGCTAGTTTCCAGAGTGAAGAAAAGGAGCACGGACGTCACGACAATGTAACAGAAGGTAAAGAGCAAAATGATCCGTTTTCGGTTGAAAGAATCCGCAACGTGTCCGGAGAAAAAAGATATGATAATGAATGGAATCGCCTCAGCCAATCCAATCATCCCTAAAGCCAACACGTCTTTCGTCAATGTGTAGATTTGCCAGCCGACAATGACACTCTGCATCTGGATGCCCATGGTCAGAAAGAACCTGTTGGCAAGATAAAAGTTAAATTCCTTTATCCTGAGTGCGGCGAAGGGATCATGCCCTGTGCGATTCATGACGATTTTATTTGTCTAGCACCTTCGGAATCCTGAAGTAGTCAGAGTCCTTCTTGGGAGCGTTTTTAAGTGCCTCGGCCTGTGTTAGGCTTTGTTCCGAAACATCTTCGCGAAGGCGGTTCACCTCATCTGACATAAAAATCAGCGGTTCCACATGATCCGTATCCAATTCACTAAGCGTATCCATAAAGCTGATAATGTTTTCCATGTCTTTCTGGATGGCTACTTTATCCTCACCTTCAAATTCCAAACGGGCAAGATGTGCGATATGGTCAACCAATTCGGGTGTGATCTTCATGGTACAAAGGTAGAATTTTCCGCGGTAATTTTATAGTAAAGCAAGGTGTGGATATTCCTCCATCAAGGGACGATTGATGATATCAAAACATAATTTAACCAATTCTTGTTCCGAAAGCTGTTGGATCGTTTCTACTTCAATGAATGGATGAATAGTTACACGGAATATTCCGGGCCTCGCTCGACCGAGAAGTTCACCGGGATCCGAAAACAACTTGTAGTTATTGAGAAACGTCAGCGGAACAATAGGGACATTCATTTCTTTCGCCAACTTGAAAGCTCCCGACTTGAACGGCAGCATCTTTGGTTGATTTTCCTCTGGTATCGTAGCCTCAGGGAAAATAACAATGGACCATCCCTCCTCGATCGCCTTCTTGGCCAAATTAAACGATTTTGCAGATTTTACTCTGTCTTTTCGATGCACTGGAATGTTTAAGTTTTTAAAATAGGTCCTCAAAATCGGATACCCCAAAATTTCACCTTTACCAAGGAATAAAAACGGATGGTCCGGCAAGAGAGAATGCATGAAAAAAATATCGAGGTAGGAAGAATGATTGGAAACGATGATGTAAGGGCCCTCCGGCCGGGGTGAATCGACTTGTTTTTTTCCTGGATAGAAACAGAAGAATCGCATGCACCAGCTCCAGAAAACAAAGAGTTTAAAACTGTATTTCTTCCAGGATTTTTTGAGTAAAAGCACGAAGAACAAGGGGTATAGTAAAAGTGCAAAAATCACAAAAACGATCCCTACATAGAGTTTCCAGAGCAGAGAAAGGATTCCTTTAAACAACTTCACGACCAAAATTAAGGAAATCTTTGGCACGAAAAATAACTAATTTAGCAAGGATTTACATCATATGGCACGCATTCTTACAGGAGTTCAAAGTACAGGCATTCCCCATCTAGGAAACATCCTAGGGGCAATTCAGCCAGCAATCAAACTTGCAAATGATCCTCAAAACGATTCTTATCTGTTCATAGCGGACATGCATTCACTTACACAGATCAAGGACGGAAAACAATTGAGGGAAAACACCTATTGCACCGCCGCTGCTTGGTTAGCATGTGGTTTGGATACAGACAGAGTTACATTTTACCGGCAGAGTGATGTCCCCGAGACGGCAGAGCTTGCCTGGTATCTGAGTTGTTTTTTTCCTTACCAACGACTGACGCTTGCACATTCTTTCAAGGACAAAGCCGACCGATTGGAAGATGTTAATTCCGGTTTGTTCACCTACCCCATGCTGATGGCGGCAGACATCTTGCTCTATGATGCAGCCCTTGTACCTGTGGGGAAAGATCAGTTGCAGCACATTGAAATGACCAGGGACGTTGCTTCCCGTTTCAACCATCAAATGGGGGAAACGTTTGTGATCCCAGAGCCGGCCATCAATGAAGAAACCATGTACATCAAAGGAACTGACGGTCAGAAAATGAGTAAATCGCGAGAAAACTTTTTGACTATTTTCCTTCCGGAAAAAGCGCTTCGAAAACAAGTCATGTCCATCGTGACGGATAGCAAAGGACTAGAAGAACCTAAGGATCCTGAAACTTGCAATGTTTTTGAACTTTATGAATTGCTTGCAACCACAGTGGAATGCGAGTCGATGCGTGCCAACTATCTTGCGGGTAATTTTGGATATGGTCATGCCAAGCAAGCTCTTTTTGAACTGATACTTGAAAAGTTCAGCGATCAACGTCAACGTTACGATTCACTCATGTCGAACACATCCGAAATGGATGAAGTACTCAAACTAGGAGCCCAAAAGGCCAGAAATACGGCTGTTGAGGTTTTGAGACGTGTCCGCGAAAAATGTGGTTATTGAACTTTAAATTGATATTTCGCTATATTTGTTTTCAAGGAATACTATCACTATGGTAAAAAACTTACTCTACTTCACGTTAACGCTGTATCTTTTTTCTTCTTGTGTCGGCAATCAAAACACAAACCCCAGTGCCGTGGGAGGAAAGTTTTACGGTGGGTCATTCAAATTCATGTCTGCTGAAAAAGTTAACAGCCTCTTGCCAATCTCTTCCGTTGACGTTTATGCGCAGAGAATCAATAGTCAAATATTCGAAACGCTGCTCAAATTGGATATGGAAACGATGAAGGTGGTGCCGGGAATTGCAGAATCCTACAAGGTAGATAAAGAAGCCAAAAAATATACCTTTAAAATTCGCCAAGGGATTTACTTCCATGATGATCAATGTTTTGGTGGCGAGGGAAGAGAATTGACGGCAAACGACGTTAAGTTCACCCTGGAGCTTGCGTGCTCTGGATTAAAAGAGAATAAAATGGCGTATTTGTTCGCTGACCGAATAGAAGGAGCCAAGGATTTTCAAGCTAAATCGAAGGTTAAATTACCAAAAGAAGGCGTTAGCGGTATCCGTATAGTTGACAAATACACCCTAGAGATCAGGCTTGATCAACCATTCACTGGATTCGAAAAAATCCTTTGTCACACCAATCTAGGTGTTTTACCTATTGAAGCCTACGAGAAATATGGTTCGTCACTTCCGGACCATCCTGTTGGTACGGGTCCGTTTATGTTGGAGAAGAAAGATGATAATGGTATTAAGCTTAAAAAAAATCCGAATTACTGGCGCAAAGATGAATTTGGAAATCAGTTGCCGTTCCTCGATAATATAGAAATGACCTATGTCAAAGACAAACGAAGCGAGCTTATGGCTTTTAGGAAAAAAGAAATCGATATCGTTCTTGAGATTCCGGTAGATGAGATTGAAAATATCTTAGGTAGCTTAAAAGAAGCTCAGGCAGGCATGAATGTGAAACATAGAGTGGAGTCTAAGCCAAGTATGAGTATGAACTACATAGCTTTCGCGAATGATAGTAAGGAGTTCAAAGATGTTCGCGTTCGTCAGGCTTTCAACATGGCTGTGGAAAGAAAAGTAATTGTCAATCAGTTGCTCATGGGGGAAGGCTGGGCGGCTGAACATGGTTTTGTGCCTGCAATAGAAAACTATCATACCGATAATGTAATCGGTACGAAATTAGACGTAGATAAAGCTCGGTTACTATTGGCTGAAGCAGGTTTTAAAGATGGGAAGGGTTTTCCTGTTCTGGACTTTTACGTAAATGCTGTGGAGGGTTCATCGGTTCATAAGATGTGCCGTGGCATCGCTGATGAGCTAAAAAAGAACTTGAACATTGACCTAAAAATAAAATTATGCTCCTACGAGGAGAGAAATCGCGCCATTATAGCAGGAAAAGCTAAAATATGGAGATCAGGGTGGATTGCTGATTATCCAGATGCGGAAAACTTTTTGAGTCTTTTTTACAGCAAGAATATTAAGGATTTGGGAGCAGAGGTGAATGCATTTCGATTTAGGGATACCAACTATGATCAACTTTTTGAGATGGCTCTGCGTGAAATTAATGAGGATAAAAGAAATGAGTTACTCGTTCTCTGTGATCAGATTATCGTGGACAAAGCTCCGGTCATGCCAATATTGACGGATGATTTCATGGTCATGATCAATGCCCGGATTAGAGATTTCAAGACAAATTCCATGGAAAGTTTAGATTTTTCTTCTATTTTTATAAAAGAACCGAAACAGTAAGTTCGGATAAATTTTGTTTTACTTAACTCTCTGCTTGCATTAAAGTCACCTCGTGTGACTTTTTTTATGAATACAAAATTTCTTTAATAATCTCCAGCGTTCGGTTCGCCTTAAAGTTGGGAATGTGGAACTCCAAATAGACCATAAGCACACTCAGCGCCTCACGCTTGGAGGAAAGTGAAAACTCGTCAACAGGTTTGCCGAGCAGAATGAATTGAATGAGCCGAACACCATCGCCACTATACCCTAATAAAGCTGACTGCTCGATATCTGTAAAAAGACCTTCCTGAGGAATAAAATACTTTTTAATGGATTCCTCCGTTTGAGGTTCTATACCCGTTTTATCGCATAATTTGAGAAGAATTCTAATAGTAAGCTCGGATAAATCTTCCTGATCAGCATCGTCTAAGAGCTGAATCACATTTGACAGAAAAGCGAACATGGCTTCATCCTTGTGCTCAGTCCTGATCACATTGCGAATAATCTCAGCGAAAAAAAACGCCACCGTACTGTAAATGGGGTTGCTATTCAGATTTTTACAGATGTGCAAAGGGGCGACTTCGGTAAGTCTGGAAAGATCACTTTCAGGGCGATTGTAATACGTTAATTCGCAGATAGCACAAGGAAAAAGCAATCCCGACTTTTTTTTCCCTCCTTGAAACAAAAATCTTTGAAGTCCGGCATTTTCTGTATAGAACTGACCTATAAAACTACTGTCTCCATAGGCGCTTCGGTGAATAAATATTCCTTTGGTAGTTTGTTTCAACTTACTGATTTAACACAAGGACTTTTCCAACTTTCCGACCTTTCCCCTCATTGGCAGCGGTCCAAATCAGATAAACTCCTGAGGGCACGCGTTCCCCGTTAAGGGTATTTCCATTCCATGTTGCTGTTCCACCATTGGAGGTAGTTTTGTAGATTAGGTTACCAGCTACATCTGTAATCTTAACATCCGAATTGTATTGTATTCCCTGAATGGTGATCAGTCCATCAAAACCAGGTCTCACAGGATTCGGGAAAACTTCCACTTCTGAATAAGTAGCATCGCCATAAGTAGCATCGCTTCGATAAGAGATCAAACCCAGGTCCGTGATAATATATAATTCCCCAGTCTTTTGGTCTAGCTCAAGGTCTATTATGTTATTGGAAATCAAAGGAGAATTGTCGGTAGTAAACTGCTCTATCACATCCAAACCATCAGGGGAAAGCAACACAACTCCTGAGTTTGCCGTTCCAATCCATTTTCGGTTACCACCATCTACTTCAATATCTGTTATCCCGGTATTTCCCAAGACATACTCGACATTACCCTGAAATTCCAGCTTTATTCTGGATGCATTGTATTCGCCTGGTGCTGCTCCAAAGGCACTTTCAGAGTTGTAAAGCACGGCAAATCCATTATCTGTTCCTATCCATAGCTCATTGTCAAAATCCACTGCCAAAGCAGTTACTCGATCCGAAGGCAGGTCTCCGCTAAAAGCACCCGTGTTCAGAACGACATAGGCATCATCAGCAGGATCAGAGACAGTACCATTGTCGTTATAGCCCACAAGTCCAGCGCCATCAAGACTAAACCATTTATTGCTCTCATTATCGATGATCAATTTTCTCGAAAATTTATTTTTCGAAGCAGTGCCACTTTCAAAAGACAACCAATCTCCATCCGAAGTATACACATTGAGTGGCTTATCAGAATATCCGTTTAATACCCAAAGATTGCCGCGGAGGTCATATTGCAGCGAGCTCACCAAAGAGGACTGATTTCCAGAAAGCGAGGTGTTCAACGTAGAATTAAGCGGTGTAAAGGTGTCGGTGACCTGGTTAGCTACATTTAAAATCGAAACGGGAATCTCCGAAAAAGTGCTCACCGCAATTTGGTTTTCATCTTTTGGGTTGATCGAAACACTCAGAAAATCCCAGATATTCTGTCCGGACCATAGCGACATGTTGTCACGATCGCGAATGCCCCATTGTTCGTTTTCAAAAACGTGCACTCCTGAAGCACTAAATGTTGATGAGATCTGAGACAATCCACCCCCGGCAATTGCCAGCCTTCCCTTTCGCCAGTCCATGGCATAAAATTCAGATTTCAAGGGCCCTTCCACACGAACTGTAGTGTAGACCTCACCCTCTTTTTTCACGAGGCCGTTGGTATTGTCGGCTATCCACAATATCGAGCCATCAAGCAATACACCATTTGGTCTTGGATAAGCGCCAAAGGGATAGTAATCGCCCTGCAACACCTCAAGAATTCCTGATAAAGGATCCATACGTTGTATACCATTGAAAAGCACTATCAACAGCTTATCATTTTGTACTTTTAAACCATTGAGCTCGACATCTGCAGACGGATCCAACACAGAAATTCTCCCAGAAGTTGTGAGTTGATAAAGTGAATCTCCACCATAGGGTTCATTTGAGCGCAATACATACATTGTTCCAGAGGCCGTCTCTATATCCAGATATTCCTCATTGACTATTTGAGGAATTCGCATATCACTTGTCCATTGAGCAGGATCACTCAATGCGGGATTGGTTAAGATTCCAGTAAATAAAGAGAATGGAGTCAAAGCAAAAACCGTATCGTTTCGTATTTCAATATCTTTCACGGGTAGATTACCGGTAGAAGGATACCATGTTTCTTTAATTTCCTTTTTCAATACATCCAGCTTGATTATGGAAAAGTCAGTTGCAAGGTACACCGCACCATTTCTTTCCACGATACGATTGATTCTTTTTGAACCCGGGAATTGAGCTAGTTTAATCGCCGGTACGTTGGTTATTGTTCGGTCTTTGTATATGTCGATGTTCCCATTGCTATACCCAATGATCAATGCATCCGAACTCTGCGTATACAAAACAGCACTTATTCCATTGTCTGAAAGGCTGTTCACACTTGTCATTAAGCTGAGTTCGCCAGACGAAAGATCGTATTCCACAATTCCCTTATCGTATGCAGAATAAAGCATTCCATCGCCCTTCACTACATCTATACATTTTCGATTGGGCACATGCAAACGCCATTCACCTGTACCAACTTGGGCATAGATTACCGCAAACGGGCATACTAAGAACAATAGAAGCTTAACCATTAAATGTGTTAACGACAGAGGTTCAAAATTATTGGAAACAAACGAATAAACAACTAATATCCCTAACGGTTTGGACAATTCCCTCCACATGTGTATTTTTGTTTGCGTTATTAGCTCAAGTCATCAGCTATGAATACTTGGCTACGTGGCGTTCAACTTTGCTCAGCTCTGGTGAACGAAGCAAAGGTGTAACAATGGCTCCGTGGCGCAACTGTATAGCGCACTGGATTTCGGCTCCAGCGGTTGCAGGTTAGAATCCTGCCGGGGTCACTCTAGCGGAGATTTGATCAAATTTGATTGGATCTCCGCTTTTTATTTCTCCCAAAGCGATTGATATTGAATGGATTAACTTGAAGAAAATGTTCGTTCGGAAAGTTAGAACTCGCTTGTTTTCCTTGTCATAAGCAAATCCATCCGGAAACAATAAGAGTTGTAGCTTGTGTTTATCGAACAAATCACCGGAATCCCATATTTTACTCAGCTTTTTAGCAATTTTTAATCCGTTCTTTACGCACTTTTCAAGGTTAGAACTCGTTAGGTTGGGGTTCGACAGTTTTTCTTCCAATTCTGAAATTTCCTTTTTGTATTTCTCGCTGAATTTGGTGTAGATCAGGGCATCGATCTTCCCAGTGGCAAATCGTTCTTCGATCGTATCCAGTTCATTTCTTGTCTGGGTTAATTTAGTTTTGGCGGCAGCAATTTCATTTGAATCAGACTTTGATAGTTCCAGTAACTTCATTTGCATCATCTCTGGTAGGATCTCCGCTTCCAAACCTTTTAAATCGAATTGGTATTCATTCAGGAGTTCTTTAAACGATTGGTGGGCTTTATTTGCGCTAATATTTACACCAACACATTTTTTCTGACACTTGTAATAATATAATCCCTTTGCTTGAACATAGAATCCTGTCATTAAATGACCACAGGATGGACAGCATAAAGATTTTTTAAGTGGTAACTCCAGTGACATGGTATCATAGGTTTTATTGACCACTTTGCTTTCCGGAGTATTGATCTTCAGGAAATCGTCTTGAGATACAATGGCTTCATGTTGTCCCTGGATTATTTCTCCAGGTAACATTTTGGTCACAAGAATACCGCAGTAAAATGGATTTCTAAATATCTCCAGTAACCTACGTTCATCAATCTTCATTCCTCTGGTATTCAAACGACGCACAATTTCTGCAGAACTATAGGTATTCTTTGCTCGCCATTGAAAAGCTTCTCGAAGCATTTCACCTTCCTTAGTGACAACAATATTCCAGTCGACGGCTCTGTGATATCTATTTACATTCTTATAGCCGCGGGGAGGAGACCATAACCAATATCCTTTGCGCAAAAGTTCCTTCATCCCAGTTTTGGTTTTATCCCGGCGCATTTCATTATCAAAGCGGCTTAACAGGAAAAAGAAATCCTGCTGCATGATTCCACCTGCATTAGAGGTGTCTACCTTTTGCGTAACTGCTATAAGGGTGATCCCTTGTTTCTTTAATTCATCCGCGATGTAGGACGCATTGGATCCTGATCTTGAGAAGCGATCATAGGAGTAGATGAGAATATAACCGACTGTAGAGTTTTGTCGGGCATACTTGATCATGCGCTGAAATTCTTTGCGCTCATCTGTTTTGGCAGATTCGTAAGTACCACCAAAATATTCGACAACTTCAAGTCCGTTTTTATATGCGTATTCTTCACAGTACTTTTTCTGAGTAGATAAACTGGTATTGTTTTCAGCTTGTTCCTTTGTAGAAACGCGCGTATAAATGATCGCCTTGTTGCGGTTATTCTTCTTGTCCGCAAGTCCATAAAGTTTCTCAAAATCCTTTATCCTTTTCATCCGAGTTTCTAAGTGTGTAATTGATAATTAGTTCACAGTAAGTTTCCAATACGTCAAACAATTGTTTTGCTTGATCCATGGAAATGTTTTTAAGGTTTTTCAGTTTTTCAATAATTCGTTTTTTCTTTTCTTCAATTTGTTCCATCCATAATTCCGGATGTGCTTTAATTCCACTTTTGGGTAATTCACGCTTGTGTTCAGTTGATCCGGTTTATTCGGTATCCAATTTATGTTTGATAGTGTTTTCGCAATAAGCGATCTGACCATTTTGTGTTTTAACGGTGATGTTCTGATAACCCCTTGAAATTATCAGTTCATTCAGTCTTGCTGCTTCATTTATAAGGTTGTTGGAAGTGATCTCTATTATTTCAGGTTGAGCGGACTTATTATATCGGATTTCAACCCTGGAAATATTATTTCCGCGTAGCATTTTTATTATTTGCGCTTCACTTTTTGTTAAAATCGGTATGGTTTCCGAACAAGTTAGATCTCCCAAAGCAGTTACTAAATCTCCCAAAATTTCATTCATTGAAATTCGAATATGGGATTTAGATGTAATTTCCATATACGCATCTATATATTCCTGATTGGTTTCCATCAGAATTTGACTTTCTTCAATGAGTACTACTTGTCCTTTGTTGTTAAAGACAATGAAAAAAGGTTTTCTTTCCAAAAGAATAGAAATAATCATTTTTTCGAAATAGCTTAATTCCATTCTATTAAGATCCTTCCATAGAGGAATGTCTTTTGCAAGATGTATGTGTTCACCCTTTATTAGTCCTTCATCTTTTATTCTTCGTAGAATGAGTTCTTTAAGCTCCTCCGTGATGACAATGTTCTCAATGGTGAAAAAGGATTCTTTTATCTTTTTAATTATCTCCAGTGAAACATTGAATTCCCTCAGTTTCATGATGATTTTAACCCAAAAGGCTTCTGATAAATTAAATACCAACCAAGTTCCGGTTTCATATTCTCTTGGGAACAATCCTTTCTCAACCCAATGATTTGCCACCCTGGGATCCAGTTTCAATTCACTCCTTTTGAAGGTGGTATTTCTTATGAAATCAATTGGATTTGTTTCCAATTGAACGAAAGTATCAAAGATCTCTTTTAATTTATTTTTATTAAGCATGATTCAAATATATGAAAAATGTATAACTTTACATCAATGTAATGTAAATAACTAATATGAAATTTGATTTCAACAGATACGAACAAGGAAAATACATTAAGAATTGCGCATTCGAACCTTGCGGTAAGGAATTCGAAGGACCATTGAATCGAAAGTATTGCTGTGACACCTGCAAGGAAAGACAAAAAGCATGGAATCGCAGGTTAATTTCTTTAGCTGCAAACGGTGACGATCTGAAGATCAGAAAAGCACTCAGGATTCTGAAAAAAATTTTTAAACCCGGGAAAGACGGCAGTTTTCGTGTTCATAAAATGGAACTTTACAATAACGGTTTTCCGTTCGATTTACCGACAAATAAGGTAAAGTTTGACTGGTTTGATGGTGAAATGAAAACTATCGGACTTTTTTCATATTACACAAAAGGCGAGTACTTTTTTTTCTACAATAATCTTAAAATGTAATGGTACAATTTAAATTCAATGAGTTTTACCCGCAAGCGTACGATAATTTCGTGCCTCTTGCCGAGAAAAAAAACAATGGAAAATTGTTTAAGATCATTGTAGGTGTTGCGGTTGTAAGTTTGCTGGTCTATTGGATTACAAGACCAAATTCTAATAAAACGCAGGAGGAAGATAACGATTGAAGTTTGCTGACACCAAACACTGTTTTTATGTCCTGTTATTAAAGGTGCTTCCGAGTAAGCACCTTTTTTTCGTTTTACGCATTCTTAAGTTTTCGAGCTTTTATTTTTTGAAATAAATCCAAGGTTCACAAAATCGGGATTTTCCGGGGAAACCCAGGGGAACCCGGGGATTTCCAGTCAGATCCGGTTTTTTCAGGTGGTATCCGTTGAACTCCAGTTTTTATAAGGGATTTCTGGGGAAACATGCCATTTTTTGTTGGGTGAATTCCCTATTTATCAACGAGATTTGGACGATAAATAGAGTTATTTTTTTAAATAACTCGTAAAACATCTCTTTAACATTTAATAGAACTATACTGTGTATTATTCGATTTGAACCTAATGGTTTACTTCAATCTTAACTCCTGCATATTTGAGTTTCGTTTAATTAAGATATCCAGATCACCTTTTTTGTTTTACAATAATACTTACTCGAAACCTTTATATTTTCCTTTTTGTATTTTTGCTTTCAATTAAACCGAAGGCATAAACCTCATCAAATCGTTCCTTATACTCCTTGAACTCGGTATTCATCCACTTATCCCAAAAAGTAAAATACAGACCATAATTTCCATTGAATTTTTCGTGGTGCATGTTGTGATGTGTGGAGGCGGTTTTGTATTTGAAAAAGGGCAAACGGACCCAGTTTTTGGGGTAGATTTCGTATCCCAAATGAGCAAATAAATTATTGAGTAGATCCAGTGTTTGCCACAAAAAGAGCATGGGCCAGAATATCGGAACAATCATTGGCAAAACCAGAAATGGTAGAAATTCAATTAGATTTTCAAATGGATGAAAGGCAAAAATGGTCAAAGGAGAAGGATCCGTACTTTTGTGATGCGTTTTATGCACCCAACGATAGATCTTCGGATGATGCATGAATCGATGAGACCAGTAAAAATAGGCGTCGTAAAAGAAGAGAAGAAAAAACAATTGTAAAATCCCCCAGGTAGTTCCATATTTGTTGATGTCCCAATACAATTTCATATAACCCAATTGATCGAGCAGCGTAATCAATGCTGTCAGAAAACCTGCGAGTAGAATAGAACCGAAAGAAAATAAAATGTCATGACTAAAAAAATGCTTGCGTTTCTCACTTTTGGGTTGAATTCTTCGCCAGCGCCAAACGTTCTTCAGTCCTTTCCAAACCAACCAAAAAACGGCGATTCCGAAAATAGCATATAAAGTAAAATTGAAGAAAGATTCTTGTAAGGCGCTTTGAAGGAAGTCAGTGAAGTTTGTCATTGTTTAACTTCAAAAAAGTTTGTTTACCAAATTTAATACCTCTTCCGGTTTTTCCAACGGACTAATATGGCCACCTCCAATAATTATCGTTTCAATGCTTGGAGGCGCAGGTACATAATCTTCAACTCCTTTGAGAGCAAGCGCTCTGACCCTTAAGTTTTTCATCATTTCGCTCGCATCTTTGGAGTCTGCAAAAGCGCTGTTGTGCTTTCGCATTTAATTTTCGTTTAACCATTTCAACCAATCATTCGCAACTTGATCCCAATTAAAGATGTCGTAATTCGGCTTGCTGTCCGCTGTTAAAGGAAAAAAATTATGTTCAGTGCCTACATATGATTGGAATGTGAAGTTAATTTTTCCTTGTTGGATAAAGTTGACACGCATAAAGTCGTTGAATGGAGCACTCCAATCTTTTGTTCCATAAGATACTAAAACAGGAATTTTTAGTTTTCCTAAATATTCCAAAGGCGGTTGTGAAAATTCAAATGTTGCTTTATCTGTGTCGCCTTGTGAATCGTCCATATCGCTTTTGTTTTTCACAACTGATTCCCAATATTTTATTTCTTCTTCACCAAATTTTGTACTGTCTGTATCAGTTTCAGCAGCTCTGCTTTGTCCAATCATGGACATAATTCTTCCCATTGGATTTCCACCAGCATATATTAAATGTGTAATCTTTTTGCAGTTTGCCGCCATTTTTGCAGCAACTGTGCTTCCTTCCGAATGTCCTGCTACAACAAGTTTCGTAGTTGTAACCCATTTTTGTTTTTGTAGATATTTTAAAACAGCAATGTTTCTTGGAACGTAATAACTTAAAAGATTTCGGTCGGAATATCCTTTAGGAAATTTTCCCGAACTATCAACATAATTGAAACTTGGCGAAAGTGTCTTGTAGTCCGCTACGACAGGTATATATGGTTTACCTACAATAATCAAGTGATATTTTTTGGATAAACTGTCCGCATTAAATGGAAAAACACCATAAACATCATCTGCGTGATATTTAATTAAAGGTTGAGGCAGACTTCCCTGACAAAAAAAGAATAATGGTTTCTGAACGTTTTCTTCACCTTTTTTTGATTTGATTAAAATGTCTACGTTGTCAGATTTGTATTTGAGAACAATGTGTCTATAGCCAAATTCTTCGGGTGTTTTAGTCTGACCGAAAGCTGAAGTCACAACAAGTAAAAGAAGAATACGTACTATTTTATTCATTGCTTTTGTTTTAAATACTTGAGCAAAAATTCATACTCCTTGCCTTGTTCGCAATGAATATCCGGAATCAACATTTGATTTTGATCGGCTTTTTCAAAACAGGGATTAAACCAAATGGCCGTCCCAACAGAAAATCGACATCCTGTGTTTGATAGAATAACATCAACAGCATCTCCATCTCCTATGGTTGGTTCCCCAGAACCAATACCAATAATTTTAGCAATGCCATAACATTGAAAACACGATGCAAGCATGGAGGCCGTAGAGTATGTGCCTCTATCCGTCATTAAAAACACTTTCCCCGAATAGGGGTAAGAAACCTTTGGTAACTTTTCTGGGTTTTCATTTGATATATGAATTGAACCGTCCTTTCCAACGAGTACCCCACGGGCTTCGCGATTCAGCAGTATTAATGGATAAAGTGGGTAAGTATACCATTTGAAAAAATAATTTCGGAAATACCTTTTGCTTTCTAAAGTGGTTTTACGGATCATTTTACCTTCAAAGGAAATATTTTCTTTTGATAGGTACGCAGCAAGCTCCCGCAAATATGCGGAATTTCCACCTTCATTTCCCCTTATATCGATCATCAAATATGGTGTTCCTCTATTACTTATTTCTTGAAATGATTTTTTCAGAAAGTGATGCCATGTTTTTCTTTTAAACCCACTGAACCTTTTAACGGTTATTTGTGCAATACTATCCTCCTTAAATTCTGTAAAGAAAGGATCGCCAGAGGTTATTGTGCCTGACGAATTGTCTATACCCGTTTTCTTATATTCTCCTTTAATGGTTGATCCATCATGATTTTTTAATGTCAATGTAAAAACAGGGTCATGCCATTCGTAGTAGAATCGCAACATATAATCAAAGTAAATTGATATGTAATATTCCTTCGTTTCATTTAATTCCAGGCTCATACAAGATAATAATTCAGAAATCAGTGAGTCCGAACCAATATTGTTAATAGAAGTAATCTCGATCCCCGGAGTCAAGTAAACTTCATTTGAGCTGTTAGTTTCAATAAAAATCTTATTGTTTTTTATTTGGACGCCAAATGGGAAATGTGGAAGCGAATCGATGTAAAGTGCCCAAAAGTTCATTTGACTATGCCCAAGCCTGTATGATGATATAAATTTAGCTATGGTTCTTCGAGCAACGCTAGTTGATACAGAATCTGAAAGTGTAGAAATGATACTGTCTTTTTTTAATCGAATGGATAAACTATCTGAGCGAATATAGGGTTTGGGTGCCAAATGATCAAATCGATCTATTACATAATTAAGATCCTCAATGATTTCTTTTTTGGAGTAAAATGTCTCTGCAATTTGCGCTCGAATTGACGATGCAAAAAGTATAAAATTAAAAACACACGTTATATTAACGTACTTGATTGTAGGCTTTAAATGGTCTATTTTAAGTAAAGTTAAGCCCAAATAATTCAATAGCCTGGAGGTAAATGGATTTAGCCTTATAAATTTCATTTTTCAATATTAGCTATGGTTTTGCGGCGGTGGTTTTATCAATGAAAACAATAGCATCGTACTCCATACCTAGTTTTTGTTCAATCGTGGATTTCTCCATGGTAGATCCAATGTAATAAACCTTCATCGGTTGCTCAAATAGTGCCTTTAGCCCCGTATTTGCATTTATTGCTGACATGGGCAGAAAAAACTGTGACCAGTTGCCTTTCGAAAAAGCCTGAGTAATAACATGTTTTTTTAATGGTTTAATTTTAACTTCTCCCAATACAGGTGCTCTATTTGCTACATGTATTACTCTTACAGTGCCGCCATTGGTAAAGAAACCGACTGTGTAGTAGTTTGCTTGATGACGTTGTTTCAAATGATATCCCATTTGAGTGGTGATCAAGTTGTCACTTCCAGTATGCCCGACATGTCCCCAAAGTATCATCTTCTTATTGTTCTCGAACTTACTAATCCAATCCACATTGTCAGCCATGCATGAATCTCGGTGATTGAAACTCTTCAATTCATCCTCGATATGTTGCAAACGAACGAACGGTTGTTTAACCATTTCCCAATGGCGTAGTGTTAATTCGTATTTACGCTCACCGCTTTTTGATATAAGTTCTGCTTTGTTTGTTTGAAAATAATCGCTAACTATTTTCCATTGGTTGTGAAAATCAGCAACCGCAGTTGGAAGCATTTTCAATAATTCTTCTTCACTGTACTTAGCAAAATATTCGTCAAAGTCATTTAGAAAATGTTTAGATGTAGAGTCAAAAATTGACAAAAATGATGGAGCATATTGTGAAACATATGTTTGAACACGTTTTGCGCTTGGTTCGCAATTTTGGGCGTCAAAACCATAGAATGTCACTTTATTGGCTGCCGACTGCCCGTTATTAAATTCTCTCAACCATTCAACAAGTTGAAAAAACTCTTGGTTATCGTACACCCAACTTTGTTTAATACTTTTCACAGCACTTTTGGCAGAACCCTGCCCACCAAGTATATACTCATTAATTGAATCTGCTGCCGTGAAATTTGCCTCTATTGCTATAACCCGAAAATTTAAATGCTCAACCATATACTGAATCATCCGATGTCTTAGTGTTACAAACTCACTTGTTCCGTGAGTTGATTCACCTAGTGCTACAATTGATTTATCAGAAAAGGATGCCGAAAGTGAGGCTATGTCACTTGTGTTTGAAGATGGGTAAACTGAATTTATCGGAATGATAAGACGTTCGAATCCTTGGTTGTTAAGCTCCTTAAATAATTTATTAACAGACAATTTGGAACCATTCGTTTGTGCAAAGCTGGTGGAAACAATCAAAAATGTAGCTAAAAATAAATAAATGTTACAATGCTTCATGATATATCGAACACATTTGTTCTGAATAAGTCCAATGCCTGATGTCTTTGTTGAGTGAGAATTTAATATTTCCATTTTTTTGAATTTTATACTTTAATAATTAGGCATTTACTAGAGAGTTGAAGATACTAAGAATTTCATGAGGTTGTTCCAAAGGACTAATATGACCACCGCCAATAACAATCGTTTCAATGCTTGAAGGTGCGGGAACATAATCTTCAATTCCTTTGAGAGCAAGCGCTCTGACCTTTAAATTTTTGATCAATTCGCTCGCATCTTCGGCATCTGCAATTACCGCTTTGTCTGTGTGTTTAATCTGTTCCCTTGACAACAAATCCATTGGCCGTTTTAGGTGATCGACTAGAGAAGGATTTTCTTTTAGTGACGTTTTTCCAAACAATGCTTTTGCGGCTTGTTTCGTGTAAAAATTCCTGAATATCAACATGGAATGCTGAAGTCCGAAGGTTAACTTTTGTTTTTTTGTTGCTACAAGAAAGGGCATATTACAAAGCAACACACTTTCAAATCGCTCCGGTTGCTTGGATGCTGCTCGAAGAATGGTCATACTGCCCCACGAGTGCCCGACAGCAATAACTTTCGTAATTTTCAAACTATCCAGAATTTCAAGAAGCATATCGGCACAATCGTTTAGCGTCCAATCTGTTTTTGTTATTTCCTTGCTCAAACCATGAAATGGCATGTCAACGGAATAAGTCGTTCGGTCTTGAATAGAATCGATTACCTCATCCCACAGGTGGTGGTCAAAATAAACACCGTGAAGGAAAATGATAGGCGTTTTATCCGAATTAGCCTGTTTCGGATAGACGGCAATTTTACCAAGATTTGTGTGAATCATTTAATTACTGTTACTCGTTTATTCATTTCCATATTAATTACTTACGGATGGGGCTTGCTTGATGAAAGCCGTTTGAATCAATTGGTCAACCATAAATTTGGATAAATCAGGAAGGGTGATAGACAATTTGAGCCCTTTGCCATCGAGGGTAGCGTTGCATGTTCCTTTCCCAGGTTTATCAACGATATTGGGACAACGAACAATCGTCCAATCGAGGTTGCTGTTCATGATGATGGGTTCCATGCGGTTTTTATCTTCGATGATGACTTTCAGCCATTTCATGAAATAAGGAAGAATGATTTTTGTAAAGAACCACGGTTGAAAAGCAATGCTGTTTCCGGCTCCCACATTACTCATGGCAATGAGACGTTTGATGTTCTGCTTTTGCATTTCATCAACAATGACTTTCGTTGCATCGGAAATAAAGGTGGTTGGTTTGCCGTCACCCTTTCCACCAACTCCCAGGCATTGGATGACCGCTTCTTGATGGTGCAAAACAGAGGCAACTGTTTGTGGATCAAGCACATTTCCTTCGACAAGTGTTAGATTTTTGTGCTTGATTGGAACTTTGGATGCATCACGCACGAGAATGGTTACTTCATATCCTTGTTTGAGGGCTTCTGCTAATATCGCTTGACCTGAAAAGCCTGTAGCGCCGAAGATGGTTACTTTCATTTGTGTCTTTTTATTTGATATAAAGTTCAATAAGATGGTTGCTTTATACCTGACACAAATGTGTCAAAAATTAGATTCCATGGCTTTTCAATTAAGATTGTGCTTTTCGCTTGTTATTTACTGTTTTATCAATTTAATCGTATAGTTATCAACCTTAAGAAAGTATAAACCATTGGAGATGTATGAAAAGTCGATATTTTCAATAATTCTACCGGACCAAATAACTTTTCCAAAATAATCTTCAAGAATTAAAATTTCATTCTCTGATGTGTTTTTTACATTGATTTTATCTAAAAATGGATTAGGAAAAACTTCAATTTTTGAATTGGATTCAATGGAGTTTTCAATTCCAGTTGTCAAGCAGCCCAATGTATAATTCTGAAAAAAAGACCAGAGTAAATCAGTTGCGCTAATTTGCGTTGAGACAGGATTATTGTTGGGATTTCCACCAGGCCAACTGTGACTGCCATCGGTTGTTGCGTAATGGTGCATCTCGACATTACACGAGCAATTGTGAATTTTTATAAAATCGTAATTCGTTCCATTTCCATTTATAATTGTGTCTCTTGATTGGCAATTATTATTTTGAGACCATAAATTTAAGGTACTATCCTGTGAAGGGAAATAGATTGTTGTCAATGGAGCAGCACCACCCATTCCACCGTTGTAAAATACGATTGGATCAACTTTCGAGTGAAAATTAATTATCGGGATTTTATTTGTTGGATTGCAAGGAAAATACATTTGAGCGCATGCATTTGGTGCAATGGCTGCAAAACGATGGCTTAATTCGCACGCTAATCTGTAACAGAGCATACCGCCATTTGATGATCCTGTTGCATATACACGTGTTGTATCAATTGAATAATTAGCGAATAATGAGTCCAATAAATTATCAATAAAACCAACATCATCAACGTTTTGATTCATGGCAGGTGGACAACAATTACCCGCATTCCATGATCGATTTTGATTAAAAACCCTACCTTCCGGATAAACTACTATAAAACCCGAATTGTCTGCTTTTTCAGAAAGTTTACTTTGATAAGCAAATACAGCCCAACCTTGAGCGCTTGTAGCGGCCTGTTGACCACCGTGAAAACCTACTATTAATGGATAATTTGTATTTGAATTGTATCCAGTTGGTAAATGAATGTTATAATTTCTCCAAACGTTTCCAACATAAATGCTATCATAAATATCTATCTGCCCAAAAGCGGTCGTCAGAATTATAAAGTTTATAATGCAAAGGAGTATTACTTTTTTCATAACAGATAAATGAACAACTTAATTTAGGGATTTAAATGGAAAGTTTAATTGTTCTCAACCCCATTGTTTCAATATCAAATCAACTAGCCCACAAACCCCTGCACCAATGATGATTGACCAAGAAATCCAATCCTTAAACTCGTTCTTTGGGTGTTTTAGAAATATGAGATGCAGAAACAGGTGAACAATCATAAAGATATCAAATCCCTTTATAAACGCTTCCTTGTTTTCAGTTTGTGACAACTGCCAATAAATGAGGAAAAATAAGGGAATGTGAGCGAATATAAAAAAGATGTGTCCCAACTTATCGTTGAGCATCGAAAGTCCGGGGAAAATGCGCCATTCCTTACAACGAACAGCATCCATTTCGTGCATGGTCATAAATGAAAGACCTAACAAAAAGAAAATAGATATCGTCATTGGAATAAATAAGTAATTTTTGCCGAAACTAATTAGTAGTGTAGGCAGACTTTATTACTTCAATAAGTTCTTTATCAAAGTCGGCAATGTTATTGATTGTGGTCTGAAAATTTATTCGTTCGCTTCCGCCTGTTTTTGATTTTTTAAATCTATCATGGCTGAAATTGTCTGAAAGATTAAGGCCAATAAGAACTTTTTTGTCCTTTGATACTTTCACAATGGCAAACTGATTTTTTCGGTAAAATGGAATATAGGTTTTACAAGGCTGAATACGAACGTCTTTTCCCAATTTTGAAATTGTAGTTTCAATTTTTTTATACACATTTAGTAAGTCGGGGGTATTGAACAATTTAGGAATAAAGTCGTCTGTATTTTCATAGGCATCTTTTCCTTCAAGGTGTTCCACTATTTTTTGTGCCTGAAAATGACCTAAACCATGTGTGTTTT
>Ga0315906_10001085_pt1 | contig 41317 bp, 37 predicted proteins | sample LakEriMetagenome_4_FD_203526 | JGI IMG/M metagenome (GOLD analysis project Ga0315906, IMG submission 203526) | Freshwater fungal communities from buoy surface, Lake Erie, Ohio, United States - Buoy 2 MA122 | ecosystem: Environmental > Aquatic > Freshwater > Lake > Lake biofilm | place: USA...
GGCCATTACGGCCACGCGTTCGCTGCCAATCACCTTGCCGCTGTCGCGCTGCTCGCGGAGCTTGCGGTTCAGGAATTCAACTGAAATGAACAGTGCCTCGCGCTCTTCCTCCGTGCAGCCGACCAGGTACTCCTTGTCCATGATCGTGACGGTGATCGGTTTGACGGTGGCGTTCATTCAGGCCTCAGCGCGATTCCATGGCCTTGAGTCGGGCGATCATGGCCTCAACCCGGCTGCGAGCCTGCTCGGTCTTGTCGATGAGGGTGGCTCGCTCCGCTGCCAGCACTGTCTGCTGGCTGCGCAGTGCCTCGTTCTCGTTGGCCAGGGTCTCCACGGTGCGGATGAGCTCGTCCACGCGCGCTTCAAGCGCTGCGATGTCGAGTCGTTCTTTCTGGGGTTCCGCCATGGTGTTTGCAGCCGGCTTCGTGCGTGATGTCACGCTGCCGGCAATATAGAGCCGGCTCATGGGGCGGTCAACCGCGCAACTCCCCGCAGCCATGGGATTTTTCCCCTCCCGTCCGTGTGCTGTGGCGGCTTCTTTCAACCCTCCGCCCATGAAATAATCCGCCACGTCTGCAAGCACCGTGATGGCCCATGAACAACTTCGCCGCCCGCTCCTTCTACGCTGCCGTTTCCGAGGCCTTGTCGCTGCTCGACAGCGATGTCGATCCGGCCGAATGTCACGGCATGCTCTGCGGCATGCTGTGCAGCCCGGAGGGTTTCGAAACCGAGGACTGGCTACAGCATTTGGTAGGTTACCCGGAAGAGACCACCGAACTCATGGTGGACGAGGCCCTCAACGATCTCCTCCACAGCACCCTGCGCGGCATGGATTCCGACGAATTCGGTTTTGAACTGTTGCTGCCGGATGACGAGGAACCGCTGGTTGTGCGTACCGATGCGCTCGGTGGCTGGTGCCGCGGTTTCCTTTCAGGCTTCGGCGTGAGTCGCGGCATGACCGGCATGAGCTCGGAAAGCCAGGAATTTCTGGGCGACCTCTACCGCATCAGCCAGGTGGATCCACGCGAAAGCACTGGCGAGATGGGCGAGCGAGCGTTCAACGAGATTGTGGAGTACACCCGCATGGGTGCGATCCTGTTGCGGGAAGAAAACCGCACTGAGCCCGTGGAGGAGATGGTGCACGGCAGCCTGCACTGAGGCTGCGCTCCACCATCACGCATGGACAAGCGAGAGTATGCCCGCCGCCGCAAGCGACTGATGGACATGGTCGACAATGGCGGCATCGCGATTCAGCCGACCGCCCCTGAGCGCATCCGCAACCGCGACATCTACTACCCCTTCCGGCCTGACAGTGATTTCCACTACCTCACAGGCTTCCCTGAACCGGAAGCAGTGCTCGTCATGGTCCCGGATCGCCCGCAGGGCGAATGCATCCTGTTCTGTCGCGAGAAGGACCCCGAGGCCGAAACTTGGCATGGGCGCAGGATCGGCCTGGAGGGCGCGTGCGAGCTTTACGGTGCGGACGATGCTTTCCCGATTTCCGATCTCGACGACATCCTGCCCGGCCTGCTCGAGAACAAAGAGCGTATCTACTACACCATGGGCCGCTATCTCGATTTCGACCAGCGCCTCATGGGATGGTTGAACCGCGTCTCCAGCAAGGGGCGCGCCGGGGTGCACACACCGGATCAGTTCAACTCGCTCGCGCATTACGTACACGAGATGCGTCTCTACAAGAGCCGCGAAGAGATCAAGATCATGCGTCGCGCGGCACAGATTGCCGCGGTAGCCCATCGGCGCGCGATGGAGGCTTGCCAGCCCGGCATGTACGAATACCAGATTGAGGCTGAGCTGCTGCACAGCTTCATCCAGCAAGGTGCTCGCTCGCCTGCCTATCCCTCTATCGTGGGTGGCGGCGCGAATACCTGCATCCTGCACTACACGGAAAACACCGATCCCCTCAAGGATGGCGACCTGTTGCTGATCGATGCCGGCGCCGAGCTCGACAGCTACGCCAGTGATGTCTCCCGCACATTCCCCGTGAACGGGCGCTTCACGCCCGAGCAGCAGGCGATTTACGAAATCGTGCTGGAAGCCCAGCAGGCCGCGATCGCCGCCGTGCGTCCCGGCAATGGCTGGGATGATCCGCACCAGGCGGCAGTGGAAGTGATCACCAAGGGACTCATCGATGTCGGCATCCTCAAGGGGCGCTGGCGGACTCTCGTGAAAGAGGGTGCGTATCGCCCTTACTACATGCACCGCACGGGACACTGGCTCGGCATGGACGTCCACGATGTGGGTGACTACAAGGTGGGTGATGAATGGCGCACCTTCGAGCCTGGCATGGTCACCACGGTGGAGCCCGGCCTTTACCTGTCGCCCGCCTTGAAGGGGTTGGCCAAGCGCTGGTGGAACATCGGTATTCGCATCGAGGATGACGTGCTGGTGACGGGTGATGGGCATGAGGTGCTGAGTGCCGGCGCCCCCAAGACCATCGATGAAATCGAACTCACCATGCGGCAGGCCAGTGCAGCGTGATTGTGATGTGGTGATCGCCGGTGCCGGCCTGGTGGGTGCGGCACTGGGGATAGGCCTGGCGCAAGCGGGTCTGCAGGTGGTGGTCTGTGAGCGTGGTGCGCCACCCACGGGACTCGCACCAGATCCTCGCGGACTCGCGCTCAATCTTCGCTCGACGGAAATTCTCCGCGCTCTCGGCGTATGGGAGGGTATCGCGCCCCACACGTGTCCGGTCCGCCACATCCACGTGACCCAGCAGGGGCACTTCGGTGCCTTGCGCCTTTCCCATGCGGATCTCGACCTGCCTGAACTGGGCCATGTGTGTCCGGCAGACCGCCTGCAGCAGGTGATACTCGCGCGCCTCATGGCATCCTCCCGGGTGCAGATCTTCTGGAACACCGAGATTCAGGCCAGCTATGTGGATGCGGATCTCGCGCACGTGACCCTGCGTCCGATGTCTGTCTCCGCCAATACGAATGTGAATGCGATGGACGGGCACCAGTCGCTCACGGCCGCCCTGCTGGTAGGCGCGGATGGCACGGAATCCACCGTGCGCACGCAAGCAGGCATCGAGGCTCTCCCTCACGACTACGGTCAGACGGCCATCGTCTGCAATGTGGATGTGACACGGCCGGCGCCGGACACGGCATTCGAACGCTTCACCACGCAGGGTCCCATGGCTTTTCTGCCCGTGGGTGGACGCCGCTACGTGATGGTCCGCGCCGCCCGCACCGCAGAGGTCCCCGAACTTCTCGCCCTCTGCGATGCGGATTACCTGGCCGATGCCCAGCGACGCTTTGGCTATCGCCTGGGAGCGCTGTCCCGGCCGGGTGCGAGACGCGCCTGGCCACTGCAGGGACTGCGTGCCGCGCATCGCATTGCGGGCAGGCGGATGCTGATCGGCAATGCCGCCACCACGGTCCACCCCAACGGCGCACAAGGACTCAACCTCGGCTTGCGGGATGTGGCCGAGGCAGTCACCTTGCTCGGTGACGCCCTGAGCCGAGGCGAGGATCCGGGCGACGCACAACTGCTCGCGCATTTTGTCGAGGCGCGGGATGCGGACCACGCTCGGACTTTCCGTCTCACCCATGCCATGGCGCGGGGTTTTGCACTGGAGATTCCAGCCATGGCGAGCCTTCGCAGCCTGGCGCTGCTGATGGCAGATCGGTTGCCGATCTTCAAGCGGCAAGCCGTGGACGCCTTGGTCCTCGGCGGCAGATCCGCGACGGCGAGAAATACTGGCGCGCTCATATGAGCACGGTCACCACGGAAGTTGCAGTGGTGGGAGGAGGCGTGGTCGGCATGGTTACCGCCTTGCTGCTCGCTACTGCTGGCCGCGAGGTGACCCTGGTCGACTCACTCACGCATCTGCCCGCGCGCGATGAGCCGTGGGATCTGCGCAGCTTCGCGTTGACTCCCGCCAGCCGTCGAATCCTCAGTCATTGCGGAGTCTGGGAAGCCCTCGATGCAGCGCGCATCGCGACCTTCGAAGGCATGGAAATCCGTGATGCCGCGAGCCCGGCCAGACTCTGCTTCGACAAGGCCGGTGCTGGCAATCAGCCGCTGGCCTACCTTGTAGAGCAGTCCAACCTCATCACGGCCTGTCAACGGCAGTTGGCGCGACAGACTCGAGTGTCCGACCTGGCAGCACAGGTGCTTGGCATGACCAATGGCACTGAAGACGTGCGCCTTCATCTGGGCGAACGGCGCGAGTTGCGCGCCCGCGCGGTGCTGGCCTGTGATGGCCGCGACTCGCCGCTGAGGGTGCTCGCGGGCATCGCGAGCGAAGAGCGCGATTACCATCAACGCGCAGTCGTGGCCAATGTCCGCACCCAGTTGCCCCATGGCGGCATCGCACGCCAGCGATTTCTGCCGGAAGGACCTCTCGCACTGCTGCCTTTGCCCAGTGCCGACGAGGTGGCGGTGGTATGGAGCACCACACCCGAGCGGGCAGCTTGGGCGGAAACCTGCGAGGACGAGGCCTTCCGGCTGGCTCTGACCCAGGCTTCCGACGCCTGGCTCGGTGAAGTACTGGTCACCAGTCGGCGACTTGGTTTCCCGCTCACACGCAGGCATGCACGTCGCTATGCCGTCGAGCGTCTCGCCTTGGTGGGGGATGCCGCCCACGTCGTGCACCCGCTCGCCGGGCAGGGCCTCAATCTGGGTCTGCTCGACGCGGCGGCGATCGCCGAAGAACTTGGTTCTGCTTCAGCCGCCATCCTGCAACACCCTCAATCGCTGCTTGCGCGCTATTCCCGTGCTCGTCGTGGCGGTAACCTCGCCATGCTTGCCGTGACCGATCAGCTCAACCGGCTGTTCGCGCGCAGGGAAGCTCCCATCATCGGCCTGCGGCGAGCGGGTCTTGCCTGTGTGGACCGTTGGGCGCCCCTCAAGCGGCGCCTCATCGCTGAAGCCATGGGCCAGCGCGGTGATTTGCCCTTGCTCGCACGGCCAGGCCCATCCAACAGCGCTCTCACCTGGAAAAACTGAAGATGACGATGCTCGATCCCGCCCTGCTCTCAACCTCCCTCTTCGAGAGTTCCCTGAAGAGCCTGACCCTGCTGGCACGCGGCAAGGTGCGCGACATCTATGCTGTGGGCGACGACCATCTCCTCCTGGTCGCGACCGATCGACTCTCTGCTTTCGATGTGGTGCTGCCAGACCCGATTCCGGGCAAGGGCGCGATACTCACTGCCATGTCCAACTTCTGGTTCGAGCGTTTCCGCAACGAGGTACCCAACCATCTCGCCACGCTGTCATTGGAGGAGGTGTTGCCGGACCCGGCCGAGCGTGCGCAGGTGGCCGGCCGCGCTGTTGTGGTCCGCCGGCTGAAGCCGTTGATGGTGGAGGCGGTGGTGCGTGGATATCTCATTGGCTCCGGCTGGAAGGAATACACGCGCACCGGTGCGGTCTGCGGCATCCCTCTGCCCGCCAATCTGCGCCAGGCGGAAAAGCTTCCCGAGGCCCTGCTCACGCCCTCCACCAAGGCTGCGGCGGGCGAGCATGACGAGAACATCGACTATGCCGCTACCGAGCGCATCCTCGGCGTCGCGCATGCCGCAGAGGTGAAGCGTCTTGCCCTCAAGCTCTACACCGAAGCCGCCGACTATGCGCGGGCCCGCGGGATCATCATCGCGGATACGAAGTTCGAATTCGGGACCGATGAAAGCGGCCGGGTGGTCTTGATCGATGAGGCGCTGACGCCGGATTCCTCCCGCTTCTGGCCCGCAGACCAATACCAGCCGGGCATGAGTCCGCCGAGCTTCGACAAGCAGTTCGTGCGTGATTATCTGGAGACCCTCACCTGGGACAAGCGTCCGCCGGGGCCACGTCTTCCACCCGAAATCATCGCGCAGACTGCGGCAAAGTATCGGGAGGCCCTGACCCGTCTAACCGGGTAGCGCCCACCATGCGCGAACTGCTTCGCCAGCATTACGGACGGATTCTGGCGGCTTATGCCTGCATCCTGGCGCTGGCGCTTCTCATCGGCTCGACCTATGAGCGGCGTCTGATTGCGGGTGAACTTGCGCGCAACGCCGAAGACTTTGCGGTGTCCTTCGAGCCCCTGATTGCGCATGCCATGACTGCAGGCGATGAGCTGGAACTTGAACGTCTAGCTGCAGGCCTGGTGGCTGGCTATCTGATCGAGGCTGTGGAGATCACGGCATCGGCCGGTGATACCACCATGCGGTTTGGTGAGTTTTCGACCAAAGACACCGGCCCTTGGGCACTGTTCATGCCGAGACTCCCACCCCAAGCGCATCCGGTACGGGATGGGGACGAACAGGTCGCCACCCTGGTGATCCACAGTGATCGAATAGTCGTGCGCGGCCTCATCCAGCGCAATGTCATTCGCATTGTCATCTATGCCACCCTGCTGGCCAGTATCCTTCTTGTCATTCTGCTCCTCAGCCTGCTTACCCGTGAGCTCGCCGAGGCGCGGGACGCAGCGCGTGAATCACTGCGTGAAATTGCGAGACTCGAACAGACAGCGCTGCAATTGACCGAAAGCATACCCGTTGGCACCTACGTACTCTCCACCAACCGGGGGGGTGTTCCCCGCTTCACTTTTATCAGTGATCGCTGGCTGAAGCTGCTGGATGCGGATCGGGAGTCCGTGATAGCGGATCCCAACAACGCCTGGATCCGTGCTCATCCTGAAGATTACGCGCAGTTCGTCGCCCTGAACCTCGAGGTGATGAGGAACATCAAGCCCTTCCATTGGGTCGGGCGTATCCTCGTGCGGGGTGAGGTGCGCTGGCTGGAGGTCGAATCCGTACCGCGTGCGCTGGCGGATGGTGGCCACGCTTGGGAAGGTGTGATTATCGACATCACGGCCTACAAGCGGGCGGAGGAAGAGCTCATCCGGCTGCATGAACGTCTCACCGCGCTGGAGGTGGAAAAAACCCGTGTGGAAGAACGAAGCCGGCTGCTGCAGGATGTACACGACGGCTTTGGCTCCCAGCTCACCACGGCACGCCTGCAGGCCGAGCAGGGTCAAATCAACCCGGCGCGCATGAGCGAAATCCTGCAGGAGTGCATGGCGGATCTGCATCTGGTGGTGGACACTCTGGGACAGCAGGATATTTCGCTGGCTGACGCCCTCACCGACTTTCGTTTCCGCACCCAGCGCAGACTCTTCGACTCGCCGGTTGTCCTGCATTGGGAAATCGCGCTGGACGCCGCGCCCCAGTTCCCTGCGGATGAATCGCTGCGGCTGCTGCGGATTGTGCAGGAGGCACTCAACAATGCTCTGCGCCATGCACGAGCGAGTCAGATCTGGATCTCGGTCGTCTGGCACCCACAGCGGGGTCTCATGATGTCCGTGAAAGATGATGGAGTCGGGCTGCCCACTGAACTGAGGCCCGGGCGTGGCATGCTCAACATGCAGGGCAGGGCCCGCGAACTCGGGGCGTCACTGGAGATGGTCAGAAGGGAACGCAGCGGAACCTCGGTCAAGCTTGTGCTGCCGGCGAAGCAGCAAGCGGCGTGAATCAGAGCAGCCCGTGGTCTCGTGCCTTGTTCACGGCCTGCAGCTGGGAGTGGGCATCCAGCTTGCGATAGAGGTTGCGCACATTCGTCTGCACGGTCGACAGGGAGATTCCCATCAGTCGCGCCACCTCGTCATAGGAGTTGCCCTTGGCGAGATTGCGCAGCGTCTCCAGCTCCCTGGGCGTGAGCCCAAAGGTGTTGTCCACAGTGCCTTCAGCGGGTGAGCCGGCCAGTCGGAATAATGTCCGTGCCAGCGCAGGACTGATGGGGTAGTTGCCCTCCAACACCTGGCTGATCGCTTCGGCCATCGCGGACTCGGAATCCGACTTGAGGATGTAGCCGCGCGCGCCGGCCCTGATGGCGGCGAGCACACTGGTCTCCGCAGAGATCACCGAGATCACCATGATGGGCAGTTCGGGATCGCTCTCACGGGCGGCGCTGATTACCTCCACGCCGCTGACGTCGGGCAGGCCCAGGTCCACCAGCGCCAGATCAAAGGCGGTCGCCTTGCTGTGCAGCAGCTCGAGGGCCTCGCGGCCGCGCTGGCAGGCTGTAACCTCCCAGCCCCGGCCCAGCTTGCGCACGGCACCGAGTACCAGCGTCTGGAACAGCGGATTGTCCTCCACCAACAAGACCTGGCGCGCACGCGTTTTGACCACGGAAGCAGCAGCATTCATGAATTCGAGACTACTTTCCCCACCTCGCGTTTGGCATCCCATGGTCATGCGGGTATGCAGGCCAGAAGGCCATGCAGGTATTCGGCGTGACCGGCCCAAAAGCCCTCAAATCAGACCGTGCGCGCGCGCCTTGTTCACTGCCTGCATCTGCGAGTGCGCGCCGAGCTTTCGGTAGAGATGCCGGACGTTGGTCTGCACTGTGGACAGGGTGATGTCCATCGCCTTGGCCACGGCGTCGTAGGTGAGTCCTCTGGAGAGGTGGCGCAGCGTTTCATATTCCCGCGGCGTGAGTCTGAAGCCTCCGCTGTTGACCCGTGCGGGCGGGGCGCCAGCCAGGCGGAACAAGGTGTGGGAGAGCTGCGGGCTGACGGGATAGTGCCCGGCCAGCAATTCCCGGAAGGACTCGGCCAGTGGCCGATCACTCTCCGGCTCCACCAGATACCCCCTTGCGCCATTGCGAATGGCCGCAAGCACGGTGCGTTCTTCCGTTGCCGATGAGACCACGAGTACCGGCGACTGCGGTGCCGCCTTCATCCAGGCCCTGAGCACATCGAGGCCCTTGATGTCGCTCAGTATCATGCCCACTACCGCGAAATCGTATTCCCGCCCCTGCTCACGAATGAGCTGCATGGCGCGCCGACCGTTGCGACAGATCACACCTTCCCACTGGTTACCCAACCGGGCGAGTGCGGCCGACAGGAGCCTGCCGGTCGCTGCAGACTCGGCAACCAGCAAGGCTTTGCGCCGAAGGGACTGGCCTGCGATTTTATGTACGCGGGGCATGGTTAGGGGTTGTATGAAGCTTCGAGTCAATAACCCTGCAATCTTCCCCGATTATTCATCAGCGCGCCTATCGCATTCACGCAGGACGGGGGAAGGTGGTGGGTGGTCTCAGCTCTCCCGATAGAACATCAGCACCAGGCCAACGCCGATGAAAGCCAGTGGCCAGACCCAGCCAGCGCGCTCCCTGACAGGCGAATCCGCACGCAATTCCAGCCAGCGGGCGGATCCCGCCACCAACGCGAGCAGGCCGATGGGAATGTGGCTCATCTCGATTAGCAGCGCCTCCTGGATGTTCTCCAGCACATGACTGTGGGTGAGCATCATCACGCCGCCCGCGATATTCGACACTGGGAATACATAAGCCGCGCGCGTATCGCCCAGATTGCCGGTACGCACCCGCCACTCGAACAGACCGAAGATCATCACCAGCAAGGTCATGAGCCGATGCTGCACCACGCCCGGTTCGCGAAACGCCTCGAAGAATCCGACATCCCCCAGCGGCCAGGACTCGGGATCCGCACGGATGGCGATGAACACCCCGAGTATCACGAAGATCATCGGCCAATGCCTGGCAAAGCCGAATCCGGGCATGCGGGCGAGCAGGGCAAGCAGGCCGATGGCCAGCACGAACACACCGGACCAGTTGTGGTTGTACTCGGACCACGCCATGTCGGCCGCGCTGCGCTCGTAGAGGATGCCGGCACCCGGCACGAATGCGCGCGCGGCATCCTCGCGGGCGGCAGCTGCCTCCCGGTCCAGCTCTGCCTGCGCGGTCTCGTACCACAACTCGGAGTGATCGGGGCTTGTGAGCTGCGGCGCGCGCGGAATGATCACGCGTTCGACGATGGTGCTCCAGGCTACGCGGTCATCGGGCAGGTCGATCGCGGGCGGCAGAGAGGTCAGCGAACCGGCTACGAAGAACACCCCGATGCCGACGGCAATCTCCACTTCCACGAAGCGACGCGTGCGCCGGGTGGCAGCTGCATCGAGGGGTCCGGCCATGCGGCGCACAGCCCAGAAGTTGCCTGCGCCAAACGCGAGCAGGGCAAGAAACATCACCGCCTTGGTGCTCGTCATCAGACCATAGGCGGTGCCATAGCTCGCCGCGAACACCCCGAGGTAAGCATCGTACTTGGCAAGTGCCGACAGCAGGATGGCGAGCACCGCCAGCACGCACAGGCGCGAGTAGCGCGCCGACAGATCGGCCCGTAAATCCGGTGCGAGCGAGGCGCCCAGGACAATGAGGAAAAAAGGCAGGCCACCAATCCACAGCGCGCCCCCCGCCTGATGCAGCGCGGAGACGAGCAACAACCAGCCACGCGCCTCAATACGCCCGGTGGCATGGGTGGTCGCGACGATGCCGGCCAGGATGATCACCGCGGCCAGGCCTTCGAGCCAGCCGCGTCGGCAGCGTGGATCGGCGCTCACCAGCAAGAGCAAGGCGCCTGCACAGGTGGCGATCCCGGCGAGTGCAAAGCGCGCAGTGAGAGCGCTGGCGAGCGGCACCCCAACAGTGCCGGTCAGCACACTCAAATCGAGTGCCTTGCCAAGTGCAACCGCTGCCAGCAAACCGCCTGCGGCGCCCTGCCCGATTTTCCACAGACGGCGCAGCAGTGCCTCGTCCATCGATGCAAACCCGGATGTACGCGCGAGCACGGCGTGCCTAAAGACCACACCGCCCACGGCGATCGCCGCAAGCCCCAGTGCAAAACCGCGCAGGATGACGCTCAGGAAACCAAACAGGTCGACCAGCAGTTCCATCCCCGCCTCACTCCGTTGCGGCTACTTCAAATTTGAGTCGGCCACGGGTGATGTGGCCATCGGTGCTGAGCACATACCACTCCAGGAGATATTGTCCCGGTGTGAGCGTGGGCGTGCGGCTTTGTATCCGGTTCGCCGGTGCGTCCTTCGCGATCGCAAGGGTGGTGCTCCGGTTTTCGCCGTCTATCACGGCAAGGCGCGAGCGGGTGGCATCTATGCGGCTGTTGAATTCCAGATCCACGGCGACTTCACCCGCAGGCGTCACGCTACGCGCTGCCGGCTGGGCACTGACAACCACGGCGTGGGCAGCCGCCAGGCGCCATGGCAAAGCGCAGGAAATGCAGACGAGAAAACCCAGGACCAGACTACGCATGTTTTGAGGCTTCATGGTTCGGGGTATGAACTTCCGCGTCGGTCGAGTGCCGCCATCAGGGCCGGCAGAACGATGAGCGCGCTCAGGATGGCGTAGCTCAGCGACACACTGATGAGCACACCCATACCGGCCATGCCGGGATGCTTGGAGATCGCCAGCACGCCGAAGGACGCAATGGCGGTGAGCCCGCTGAAGAGAATCGCGCGCGGCGTGCTGCTTGAGAGCAGGCTGTGCACATCGGTCGTGTGTCCCTTGCGCACGACCAGATACGCCCCGTAGGCATTATTCAAGCCAATGAGGAGAGGGAGTGCGATGATGTTCGCGAAATTGAACGGCACCGAGAACACCACCGACGTGGCAACCGTGAGCAGCATCGCCACCACCAGTGGTGCGGCGACGAGCAGCGCATCGCGCAGCCCATGCAGCACCAGATGGTGCAGGATGATGGTGAGCAGCAGCGCCCACAGCGAGGCACTGATGCAGGCCCGGATCACTGCGCGCGCCCCCTCATGCAGCTCCACTGGCGCTTCAGTGGCAGAAGGGGCGACCGACTGAACCGCTTCAGCGAACGCCCGGATGGCGCCGGGCGCATTCAAATCCACGCTGGGCATCACCTGAATGCGCGCCTGGCCATCAGCAGCGACCCAGCGTTCGCGCAGATCCTCTGGTAACGTTTCCAGGGCCACTTCCCCGGCTTCCAGAAGCTGCGAGAGCTTGCGCAGCGTGGGCGCAAGGTCGCCCACGAGCTGGCGTCGCAAGGCCGGCAGGCTGTCCTCGAGAGCACCCTGCGCGGCCTCCACTGCGCGCAACGCGGAGTCCAGCCTGGAAAGGCTTTTGCCGAAGGGCGACTCGGGCACCACGCGCCCCTGCGCTTGCGTCAGGGTTGCCTGAAAGCGGGAGAACACGGCTGCTTCTTCGGTAATCGCAACCGGGGCTGTGTCCTCTTGCAGGCTGAGGGCATCGGCCAGCGCGAGGTTCATGCCGGAAATGATTTCGAGCTTCTCGTCCTGCGCCGACGGCACGTAACTCTCGAGCGTGATGGCCTTGTCCACAGCGGGGAGGGCCTCGAGCCGGGCGGCGAGTGTCACCGCTTCGTCCAGTGAAGGCGCGAGCACCTGGATCGGATAGGGAGAGCTGTCGGGATCGCTCGCGAGATCGCGAAAGGCAGCCACGCCATCGGTGGCGCCATCCTTGAGATTGAGTGGATTGAGATCGAAGCGCATGAAAGGCAGTGCGCAGAGGCTCGCCAGCACCAAGGCACCGGAAGCCCACAACACGCCGCGATGATGTCGCTGCACCCAGACCTGCCCGACCCCCGTGACCGCAGTCTGTCTTCTGCGCGCAGGGACTGGCAGAAAGCGCAGCAGGGCGGGCAGTACCGTCAGATTGGCAAACCAGGCGATGACCATGCTCCAGCCGGAGATGATGCCGAGCTGGGCGAGTCCCAGATAGGACGTGGGCACAAACACGAAGAAGCAGATGGCAGCCCCCACGGCTGCCAGCGCAAGCGCGCCGCCCGCGCCTTCTGCAGCGGCTATGAGCGCCTCGGCGCGGGCCATGCCGCGATCTGTCTGCTCCAGGTAACGCATCGTGAACTGGATGCCGAAATCGACTCCCATGCCGATGAAAAGCACCGCAAAACATACCGAGATGATGTTCAGCGCACCCACGGCCGCGGTGGCGAAAGCCGCCGTCCAGATGAGACCACAGGCGAGTGTCACCAGAACGCCCGTCACCAAGGTTGGTGAGCGCAGACCAACCGCGAGCACCACTGCCACCAGCGCGAAGGACAGGACAGTGGTGAGCTTGGCATCGTCCGCCACTGTCTCCAGTTCCTCGGCATCCATGACGGCGGAGCCGGTGAGCCGGAAACGCGCCTCGGGATGCTCTTTCGCGAGCGTGGCGAGCAATGTGCGCAGAGCGTCTATCCCGGGCAGCTCGGGCTGGAAATCGCGGTCAGCCAGTGCCGGATCCACCAGCACGAAAGCGCGATGCAGCTTCTTGGCGTCGTGGTCCTTGAAGAGCTCATCACGCCAGCGCACAGGGCGATCGTCCCCCGCCACCAGACGCTCGGTCGCTTCGCTCACCCGATCGAACATGCGCTTCAGCATGTCCTGCTGGGCTTCGTCCAGTTTGGAGTCGAGACCCTTGCCGAGCGTCGCGAAGATGCCGCGCAGACTGGGGTCATGGGCCAGGGTCCCGAGGAAAGGCTCTGCGGACTGCAGGCGTTCATCCAGTGACCACAGCTCATCCGTGTCCAGATACAGCAGCCCATGCGTGGCAAAGAATTCGCCTGCACCGGGCCGCTCGACCGCCATGGCGATGTCAGGACGCTCTGCCAGCTTTGCTGCCAGCGCGTCCGCGGCATCATCGGCAGCGCCGGCACTGGCTGCCTCCGTGAACACCACCACATCGCCGGTCTGGGCCGGGAACGCCGCACGAAAGCGGCGGTGCGCCTGCCGGTGTGGCAACTCGGGATCGAGCATGTTGGCCGTATCGGTGTCGATGGCGAGATGGCCGGCCGTATACGTGAGCGCACCCCAGGTGCCGAGAGCCGCAAGCAGCAACACCAGCCAGGCGTTGCGCACCGAAAAACCGACGAGGACGGCAGTGGCCCGGCCGGGCAGTTGGCGAAGGGTGGAATTCATCGTTATCAAGGAAGGGATGACGGGCTTCATGCCGGATGCGAGACTGCCAAGGATACGCAAAACAGCCGGTCATTTCAGCCGCAGGGCGCCCGGGGTCTGCGATCATGCGTAAGAATCGAGAGCACGGAGAGTCACTACATGCTGAGCGCCGCCGCCGGTAACCACACACGTCTTTACGGCGTGTGCCTGCTGGCCACCGACAAGACTCATACGCCCACCGTGCTTGCGCAGGCGGTGGAGGCACGCGGGCTGGACATGCTGTTCCTGCCGGAGAACAGCCATATTCCGGTGAAGCGCGACAAGGAGTGGCCCTATGCCGAAGCCTTGCTCGATCCGCTATCGCGACTCTACGACCCTTTTGTTGCGCTGAGTGCGGCCGCCGCGGTTACCAGTCGCTTGCTGCTCGGCTTTGGTGTCTGCCTCATGACCCACCGCGATCCCATCAACACGGCCAAGGCGGTGGCTTCGCTCGATCTGCTTTCAGGCGGGCGCGTGATTCTTGGCGTGGCGGGTGGCGCGCTCGATGAAGCCATGCGCAACCATGGCTCACCGTTCAGGCAACGCTGGCAGATCGTGCGCGAGCGCACACTCGCCATGCGGACCATCTGGCGCGAGGATCCGGCCGAGTATCACGGGGAATTCGTGGATTTCGAGCCCATGCGATCCTTTCCCAAACCTGTGCAGCATGGCGGGCCTCCAGTCTGGATAGGGTCCAATTCAAAACAGGTACCCGCGCGGGTGGCGGACTACGCTGACGGTTGGATCGTCTACAACGGCCGCTATCCCGGCGATGCCGTGGGGGATCTGCGGGAGGCGTGCGAACGACGTGGCAGGCCGTTCGAGGATCTCACCCTCACCTTGATGGACGCCCCTTGGGACGCTGACGAGTGCGAAGTCTTCCTGGCGCAGGGCTATTCCAAACTGATTTTCCTGATCCCGCCGGGAGCAGGAGACATCGACGCCGCGCTGGACAGGATTGCCGCCATCGTCGCGCGCTTGCGCGCTGGCGGTTGATGCTCAGGGGGCGGTCGGCGCGAGCGCGATGCCCTCGTGCAGGCAGCCAAAGCCTCGCGGTACGCGATCCAGCAGATTCTCTTCAAAGTGCCGGAGGTCGAAACCCGCCTCCGTCACCAATTCATCGAGGGCTGGCAGCGGCTGTTGCGTGCCGTTCAACAAACGGTGCAGGAAGGCCCAGCGCTGCTGCTGCCGGGCAATGGCCGGGTCCCCACTTCGACCGTATTCGATGAAGAGCAGCCGCCCGCCAGGGCGCAGCACCCGACGAATCTCGTGCAACACCTCTGCTCTCCGGGCTGTCCGCGAGAGGGCGAGCGTGCTCACGACAGTGTCGTAGGTCTCGTCTTTCACGGGCATGGCCTCCAGTGGCCCTTCGCGTCGATCCACCGAGAACGGCAGATGCCGTGCCGCACGCCGGATCACCGCTTGGCCTTTGCGCGATCCAACCAGACTGGTGATGGAAGTGATGGTGCGCGGATAGAGCGCGAGATTGGCGCCCGTCTCGCCGCCCAGTTCCAGTACATGACCGGTGGCGGCCTCGAGGACACGTTCGCGGGCGAGGCTGAGCCCGCAGGACTTGTCGAGAAAATCCTCGAAGCGCGTCCTGAGGCGGCTGCCCGGAGACATCAGTGGTGGCTCCACCTTTTCATTGGGCCTTTCATTGGGCCTTTCATGGTGTGCCTGCGGGCGGCGCTACGCCGAGAGGCGGCATGGTCAGCCCGGCTTCGCGGTACATCGCTTCCAATGCCTTGAGTGCACCCGCGTGGCCCTGGCGGGCTGCGGCCCGGTACCAGCTGATCGATTCCACTTCATCCGGTTTCTCGCCGAGACGATAGGATTCCGCCAGCGCAAACTGGGCCTCCGGATTGCCGGCTGTTGCGGCCTTGCTGAGCCACATGCGCGCCTCGCCCTCCTGCTTTGCGGCCTTGGCGCGCTGCGCAAGCAAGAGCTGGGCGCCCGCATCGCCTCCATCCGCGAGCACTTCGAGCTCGGTGCGCGTGAGACGAGCCAGCGCCTCGGAGGAGCGGGCCTGAGGGCTGGCTGCCGACGCAGGTGTCTCGGCAGGTGTCTCGGCCGATGTGATCGGGGCGGGCGCGTCCGGCTCTGCTGGCAAAGAACCTTGTTCCGGCGGCGTCATGCCGGCCACCACCGGCACCCGCTCCAGATGAATCCCGTGTGCGCGGGCGAGCTCCATGGCGCGGAGCTCATCCGCTGAGACCTTGCTCGGTATGAGGCCCACCACGGAATCTGCCGGGGCTGTCATTTCCTCGTCGTCAGCAGCGGGAGCGGTGGCATCCAGAGCTTGGGGCAGGGTCGAGGGCAGCGCTGCCGCTCCACCGGCCGGCAGTGCGGGCATGGCTGGCGGCTGCATGCCTGCCGCACGGTAGAACTCGCTCACGTTCTTGCCCGCCAGTTCGTGTCCTTGGGCGGCAGCCTGTCGATAGTAGGTAAAGGCCCAGTCATCATCCTGGGGCACGCCTTCACCGAGCAGATACATATTGCCGAGATTGAACTGGGCTTCCGCATTCCCAGCCGCAGCCGCCCGCGTGTAGAGCGCCGCCGCCTGGGTGGCATCCCGGCTCACACCCTCGCCTTTCTGGTAGAGCGAGCCCAAGCGCACCATGGCCTCGGCATTCCCGCCTTCGGCAAGGCTGGTCAGCATGGGGATGGCCACGGGCAGGTCGCCACGGGCTTGCGCAGCTGCAGCTTCCTCGAGGGTGGCCGCGTTCACGCCATGCGCACAAGTGAGGCAGGCGAGCAGGAGGCACCGTTGTGCGGTGGGTGTGACCTTGCGGGCCACAAGACGGGCGATGAAGCGTTTGATGATGGCGCTGCAGGCGGGTGGAAACGGCGGCGATTATAGGCAGAGCCCGATCCCCCGCCAACCGCACTCGCCGCCCGTGGCGGGCAATCTGCTCAGAGCGGTGTGGTTGCTTGAGTCCAGCGCCCACCCGTGAGGCGCCAATAGGGCGCAAGACTGGCCCGCCCGTCCTTGTCCGGCAAGGGATGTGCTTCGAGGTGACGGTCGCGCACGACATGCCTATAGGCCGCTCCCGCGGTCAGGGGCAGGTCCGGAACGTCCCGCCGTTGCAGATGTCCTCCTTGCCAGGCGAAGCGCAAGGCGCCACCGGCGCTGGTGTCATCCGCCCCGAGCCCGATGATCAGCGTCTGGACGGATTCGTCCGCCAGCACCGTCCACCAGCAAGCCTCCACCGGACGGGATTCGGGCGCCATGAGTCGGGTCAAAGGCTGGAGGGCATCAGCGATCTCAATCTCGAGGGTGGGGCCCCACAGGCCATCATCAGCTTGGCTGCGGACCGCAATCTGGAGCCCGCTGGCCTCTATCCGGCAGGCCGCTTCCTCGGCGCGCGCACCGGACATCCCCAGCAGCAGGGCCAGCATTGGGGCCAGCATTGGGGCCGCGTGTTTGGTTCTCATGCGCGCTCTCCTTCACTTGATGGGGGTCGCCCCGCTTGAAACCGGCGCAGGTCACCCCTACTATTAGCACTACTCGTCATCGAGTGCTAATAGGTTCTCTATTGGCATCCTAACCAACAAGCGTCAGTAAGGAGACATAGCGATATGAAAATTCGCCCATTGCATGACCGCGTCCTGGTCAAGCGTCTGGAAGAGGAAAAGACCTCCCCGGGCGGCATCGTGATCCCAGATTCCGCCGCCGAAAAGCCCGTCCGGGGCGAAGTGGTCGGCGTCGGCAACGGCAAGGTCCTGGACAACGGCCAGGTTCGCATGCTGGACGTGAAGGTTGGCGACAAGGTTCTCTTCGGCAAGTACTCGGGCACCGAGGTCAAGGTCGAAGGCGTCGAATACGTCGTGATGCGTGAAGACGACATCATGGCGATCCTCGGCTAAGCCACATAAACACGGATTCATTCAGAGGAAGCATCAATGGCTGCTAAAGAAGTACGTTTTTCCGACGACGCCCGCCAGCGCATGGCCCGCGGCGTCAACATTCTCGCCAATGCCGTCAAGCAGACCCTGGGCCCCAAGGGCCGTAACGTCGTGCTGGAGAAGAGCTTCGGCGCCCCCACCGTGACCAAGGACGGCGTGTCCGTGGCCAAGGAAATCGAGCTCGAAGACAAGTTCGAGAACATGGGCGCCCAGATGGTGAAGGAAGTCGCCTCCAAGACTTCCGACGTCGCGGGTGACGGCACCACCACCGCCACCGTGCTGGCTCAGGCCATCGTGCGTGAAGGCCTGAAGGCCGTGTCCGCCGGCAACAACCCGATGGACATCAAGCGCGGCATCGACAAGGCCGTGATCGCGGCCGTCGGTGAACTGCAGGTCATCTCCAAGCCCTGCACCGACAGCAAGTCGATTGCCCAGGTCGGCACGATTTCTGCCAACTCCGACACCAGCATCGGCGACATCATCGCGCGCTCCATGGACAAGGTCGGCAAGGAAGGCGTGATCACCGTGGAAGAAGGCTCGGGCCTCGAGAACGAGCTGGACATCGTGGAAGGCATGCAGTTCGACCGCGGCTACCTGTCGCCCTACTTCATCAACAATCAGGAAGCCATGAACGTGGAGCTCGAAGAGCCCCTGATCCTGATTCACGACAAGAAGGTCTCCAACATCCGTGACCTCCTCCCCGTGCTGGAAGGCGTGGCCAAGGCCGGTCGTGCGCTGCTGATCATCGCCGAAGACGTGGAAGGCGAAGCCCTGGCCACCCTCGTGGTGAACAACATGCGCGGCATCGTGAAGGTCTGCGCCGTCAAGGCGCCTGGCTTCGGCGACCGCCGCAAGGCCATGCTGGAAGACATCGCCATCCTCACCGGTGGCACCGTGATTTCCGACGAAGTGGGCCTCAGCCTCGAAAAGGCCGACCTGAAGGATCTTGGTCGTGCGAAGCGCGTCCAGATCACCAAGGAAAACACCATCATCATCGACGGCGCCGGTGACCAGAAGGCCATCGAAGGCCGCGTGCAGCAGATTCGCGCCCAGATCGAGGAAACCTCCTCGGACTACGACCGCGAGAAGCTGCAGGAGCGCGTGGCGAAGCTGGCCGGCGGCGTGGCCGTCATCAAGGTCGGTGCCGCGACGGAAGTCGAAATGAAGGAAAAGAAGGCTCGCGTGGAAGACGCGCTGCACTCCACCCGCGCTGCGGTGGAAGAAGGCGTGGTTCCTGGCGGTGGTGTGGCCCTGCTGCGCGCCCAGGCCAAAGCCAGGGCTGTGAAGGGTGACAACCACGACCAGCAGATCGGCGTGGACATCTTGGTCCGCTCGCTGGAAGAGCCGCTGCGTCAGATCGTCTCCAACGCCGGTGAAGAGCCGTCCGTGGTGCTGAACAAGGTCGCCGAGGGCAGCGGTAACTACGGTTACAACGCCCAGACCGGTGAGTATGGCGACATGATTGCCATGGGCATCCTGGATCCGACCAAGGTCTCGCGCTCTGCCCTGCAGAATGCGGCGTCCGTGGCCGGCCTGATCCTCACCACCGAGTGCATGATCGCCGAGGCTCCGAAGAAGGACGGTGGTCACAACCATCCTCAGATGCCCCCGGGCGGCGACATGGGCATGATGTAAGACCGCAAGGTCTGGTCAGTCTCCGTCGGTCGCGAGATCGACGGAGGCACCCGAAGAACCCCGGACCGTTCGCGGTACCGGGGTTTTTTATGACACCTTTTCAAGCATGCTGAGGGCCGACGTGGCACCAGCCGCACCCGCATGACCCACTAACCGCCGCGCACCTGCGCCGCATCTCTGGCCAAGACATCGTCCTAGTCGCGAATCTTCTTGGCCAAATCCGGCTGGGTGGAGGAATCGCCCGCCCGCATGTAGCGCGCGTCGCCATCTCCGCGCGTCATGTTCTCGTATACCCCCTCATCGCGTTTCACGAGCTTGGTGAAGCCCTGCTCCTTCAACTTACTGTTGCCAACCGGAAACGCGAGGGCTGGTGGTGACAGTTGCTTGTGCACGGGCGCCAGGAAATCCGTTTCGCCCATGGGCACCTGGGCCGCGTAGCACACCTCACCCCACGTGCCGAGCTCGACATGGATGCCGTGGCGCACCGTCACGGTCTGACCGTTGGCCGGGCAGTGATAATCGTAGAGAGGCATCCGGGACTTTCCGTTGAAATCCCCTCCCGTATAGGGCCTGCACAAGGATTTGCCAAGCCCCGGGCCTATAATCAGGTCCGGTCATCCGCGGAGAACACCCCATGCTGCACATCGAACAACTGGCCGTGCTGAGCGACAACTATGTCTATCTGCTGCGCGATGCTGCCACCGGCACCGTTGGCGTGGTCGACCCTGCGGAGCCTGAGCCGGTGCTCGCGGCACTGGCGCGCCTCGGCTGGTCACTGCACTGGATCCTGAACACCCATCACCATCCGGATCACGTCGGCGGCAACGAGGCGCTCATCGAAGCCACGGGCTGCAAGGTCGTGGGCCCGCGCGCGGATACTGCTCGCATTCCCGGGATCACACTCGCGCTGGGCGAAGGCGAGGAATTCGCCTTGGGGGAATCAACGGCACGAGTGTTCGACGTGCCCGGTCACACGCGGGGCCATATCGCCTTCTGGTTTGCGGAAGCAAGGGCGCTTTTCTGCGGCGATACCCTTTTTGCTCTTGGATGCGGGCGACTCTTCGAGGGCACTCCCGCCCAGATGTGGGACTCGTTGTCGCGCCTGAAGGCCCTGCCGGGCGAAACACGCGTGTTCTGTGCGCATGAATACACCCAGTCCAATGGCCGTTTTGCGCTTGCCATGGAGCCGGGCAATGCCGCCTTGCAGGCCCGCATGCGCGAGGTTGATGCGCGCCGGGCTGCGAGCCAGCCGACTGTGCCCTCCACCCTTGCAGAGGAATGGGCCACCAATCCTTTCCTGCGTCCGGACAGCCCTGAGCTTCAGGCAACGCTAGCCCTTGCCGGTCAGGGCCCTGTTGAAGTCTTCGCCGCCACGCGTGCCCGCAAGGACACCTTCCGTGGCTGAGAAGCCAGCTCGGCAAGCCGCCCCGGCAACTGATCCCTCGGCGAAATTCGACGAAAGCTACTTCCAGCGTTTCTACTTTTCAAAGCGCACCCGTGCGGTCGCCCCGCTCGAGTATCTTGCGCGTGCCCGCCTGCTCGGGGCCTACGCCGCGCTGCATGATCTGAAAATAAAGCGGATTCTGGATCTCGGTGCCGGTGCGGGATATTTCCTGCGCGCACTGGATGCGGTGTTCCCGGGTGCCCGCTGCGTAGGCGTTGAAGTCAGCGACTACGCCTGCTCACGCTACGGCTGGCGCAAATCCTCTGTCACCGAGTTTCACGATCCACGGCCTTACGATCTCGTGGTCTGCCACGATGTGATCCAGTACCTCGACAATCAGGAGGCCGCGCGCGCACTGCAGAACATCAGCAGCCTCAGCCGCGGCATGCTCTACTTCATGGCCTTGACGCGCGAAGACTGGGAGCAGAACTGCGATCAGACGCGCACCGACAGCGCGGTCTACAAGCGGCCAGCCAAGTGGTATCGGGAGCGGTTGAAGCAGGACTTCCAGCGTGTGGGCTCGGGAGTGTATCTGGCGCGGCGCGCCGGCGTTCCGCTTTTCGCGCTGGACTCGGACTGAGGATTTACTTCAGCGCGATGAAGCGCAGCGCGAGCCCGTTGTTGCACCAGCGTTCGCGGGTGGGTGCTGGACCATCATCAAACACATGCCCCTGATGACCCCCGCAACGCACGCAATGGTATTCCGTGCGCGGAATCCACAGCATATTGTCTTCCTTGGTGGCGAGATGATCCGGGATGCTGGCAAAAAAGCTCGGCCAGCCGGTGCCACTGTCGTACTTCATCGCAGAGGTGAACAAGGGCAGTGAGCAGGCCCGACAGACATAAACGCCGTCGCGCTTTTCCTGATTGAGATGATTGGAGTAGGGCTCCTCGGTGTCCTCTTCGAACAGCACCTCGAAGCTCTCAACAGGCAGCAGCTTGCGCCATTCCTCCGCTGATTTGCGCACCGGCGCGAGCGACGTGTCCAGCTCAGCCCGGGGGTTCAGCAGCTCGCGCCACTGCTTGCGCATGTGATCCACTTCTGCGGCGGTGGGAGCTGCCTGTGCGGGGCCCACACGGCACCATAGAGCCAGGCCACCCAAATGCACGAGAGCCGTGCGTCGATTGATCTTCAAGGATTTCACAGGCTGCTCCTTGTTCACGCCTCACTCCAGGCTGCGGCGGAGATATCAGCACCCTGGCCGGCAAAGTAACGTGCGAGGTAATCCTCGAAATTGAGGCTCTCGTCCGCCTCCAGAGCGCGCTGCGCCACCCAGGATTCCTCAGCCCAGACATGAAACTGCGCGCGCACATTCTCGGGCAGTGAGTCTTCACGAAACCACGCGGCATGGGCCTGCGATCGCTCCAGCGCGTATTCGTGGAAGCTCTCACCGGAAGCCCGCAGATCGGCCACCATGCGCGCAGACGGCAGCAGGGAAAAGTCCTGCAGGGCCGCCCGCTGGGCCCTCAGCGCATCGCGGTAGCACTCGCCTCCTGCGGCGGCGTCCAGCACCACGCAGATAGGCTCCATGGCCCTCATGATCTGCTGCGCCCACTCCACCACCGACACGCGCCGACCCCGCTCTATGAGTCGCAGGCCGGGCTCGCGCCCGCGCAAGGCGACGGTCAGTTCGTTGTATTCAATCGCCCACTGCTCTTCCTCGTTGATGGGGGCGCTTTCGGCCAGCAGGCAGAGCAGCAGGAACGCTTCGAGGAAACACATGTGCTCGGTGGAGACGCCGCTGCGACTGAAGGCCTGCACATCGAGCGCGCGCATCTCCACATACTCCACCCCGCGTTCGCGCAGTGCACTGCTGGGCTTCTCGCCGGGTCGGGTGGTGCGCTTGGGTCGCATGTAGCTGTAGAACTCGTTTTCCAGCTGCAGCATGTTGGCGTTCAGCTGCACGCGCTGGTCACCATCGTAAAGCCCGATCACTTCGTACTCAGGATAGGGCGTTGCAATCGCGCGGCTCAGGCTCTGCACGTAATTGTCGAGCGTATCGTAGGACATGCGCAGTGCGGCCTGGTTCTTGTTCTTGTAGCCGATGTCACTCATGCGCAGCGAAGTGGCGTGCGGCAGATAGTGGGTGTGCGGATCAAGCTGCCGAAAGCGCGTCGTGCGCCCGGCGAGAAAAGAGCTGCCCACCACCGGACTGCTGCCGAACAGCAAGGGCACCAGCCAGCCCAGGCGCCGGAAATTGCGGATCAGCGCAAAGTATTGCTTGTCGATGAAATTACGCTGGCTGTCCGGGTCCCGCTCCATGGCCTGATAGAGAGGCCAGAACTCCAGCGGCAGGGAGTAGTTGAAGTGCACGCCGGCAATGGTCTGCATCCTGCGGCCATAGCGGTAATCAAGGCCCACGCGGTAGACATGCTTCATGCGCCCGATGTTCGAATGCCCGAACTCCGCGATGGGTACCTCCTGATCGTCCCGAATCGCACATGGCATGCTCGCACACCACAGTAGCTCGTCCGGGGTGAGCGTGTGATAGATGAAGCGATGGATGTTGTCGAGAAAGCCCGCGACTTCCTCATTCGAAGAAAACGCCGGCGTGATGAATTCCGGCAAGGCTTCCGAATAATCGGTGGTGATATACGGGTGGGTCAGGGCTGAGCCCCAGGCTTGGGGATGCAGCGTGCGCGTCAGGCGCCCCTCACGCGTGATGCGCAGGCTCTCCTTTTCCACGCCGCGCTTGCCACCGGCAAGGGCATCGACCCAGCCCAAGGCTTGCATGCGGTTCAATCTGCGCTGGGCGAGTTCGTACACGAGGACTCCGATACCGGGCTTTGTTCTGATTTGCAGGCAAGGGTACCACAAGCCTTCTGTATGCCCTCTGCTGGTGCCACACGACCTTGCGGCCGATCTATTGCGGCGCGACATTTACACCGGGAAAACAACTCGCATACGATGCGTGCGGTTGCAGCAACCGATGTGTCCACGCGTGAAGCCTATCCAGAAACTGCTTATCGCCAATCGCGGCGAAATTGCCTGTCGTGTCATCCGCAGTGCCCGCCACCTGGGGATCCGCACGGTGGCTGTGTACTCCGACGCGGACGAGAACGCGCTCCATGTGGCACAAGCGGATGAAGCCTGCCGCCTCGGTCCGCCCAAGGCAGCCGAAAGCTATCTCAAGGTGGAGGCCATCCTCGAAGCGGCCAAGGCCACCGGTGCCGATGCAGTTCACCCCGGTTATGGCTTCCTGGCCGAGAACGCCGGCTTTGCGCGCGCGGTCGCGGCAGCCGGCATGGTGTTCGTGGGGCCCACGCCCGGGCAAATAGAAGCCATGGGCGACAAGGCGCGGGCCCGCAGTCTTGCGGAAGCCGCGGGGGTGCCGGTGGTTCCCGGTAGCCGGCGTTTCGGAATGGGTGATCTGGATGACCTCGAGAGCGCGGCGCAGGCTGTCGGTTACCCCTTGCTGGTCAAGGCGGCCGCCGGGGGCGGCGGTATCGGCATGCGCCTCGTCGAGGAGCAAAGCCAGCTGCGCAAGGTGGCGGAAGCCACCCAGACCATGGCCGAACGTTCGTTCGGTGATGGGGCGGTATTTCTGGAGCGATTCATTCCCAAGGCCCGCCATGTGGAGATTCAGGTCTTCGGCTTTGGTGATGGCCGCGCCGTGCATCTTTTCGAGCGCGACTGCTCCTTGCAGCGTCGCTTCCAGAAAGTGGTGGAGGAATCCCCTGCGCCCGGTCTGCCGGCAGCCGTGCGGGACCGCATGGCCCGCGCCGCGGTGGATCTGGCGGAGTCGCAACGCTATGCCGGAGCGGGCACGGTGGAATTCATCGTCGATGCCGCGACCTTCGAATTCTTCTTTCTGGAAATGAACACGCGCATCCAGGTGGAGCACCCCGTGACCGAGATGATCACGGGGCAGGATCTCGTCAGCCTGCAGCTGCGTCTGGCCCGGGGCGAGGCGCTTACCGACCTGGTCCAGGCCGGCCTCATGGTGCGCGGCCATGCCATCGAATGCCGCCTTTACGCCGAGAATCCGGACAAGATGTTCCTGCCCTCACCCGGCAAACTCACGGAACTGCGGCTGCCCGAGCCCGGCCCCTCGGTGCGGGTGGACACCGGCGTGCGTGAGGGAGATGCCATCACCGCCTGGTACGACCCCATGATCGCCAAGCTCGTCTGCTGGGGCCAGACGCGCGAGGAAGCGCTCGCCAATATGGCCGCGGCGCTCGCCGAGACCCGCATCGAGGGGATATCGAATAACATCCGGTTCCTGCGGCGAGTGATGGAACATGCGGCCTTTGCCCGCGGTGATGTGTTCACGGGCTTCCTGGAAACCTATCGGCAGGATCTCGTCGGCTGAGCCGCGCGGGAGGCCGGTGAGCGAATGCGACCTGGAGAAAAGCGTAGATGATTTACGAGCAACCCCGTTTCCTGCCGGGCGGCGATCGCTTCCTGACCATCGAATTCGGTGATGAACTGAATCTGGAACTCAACTTCCGCGCGCAAGGGCTCGCCAAGCTCATCGCGGAAAACCAGGTGAAGGGCATCGTCGAGGCCGCCCCCTTCTTTGCCACCATCCTCATCCACTACGACCCGGATCAAATCAGCTTCGAGGATCTGAAGCGCGAGATGGCGGCCCTCATCGGCACCCTGACGACGCTCGATGATGTGGAGCTCGACAGCCGCCTCATCTATTTCCCGGCGGTGTATCTCGATCCCTGGAGTGCGGAGGCCATCGACCAGTACATCGAGAAGATCAACCCCAACAAGAAGCGCGACCCGGAGTTCGTGGCCGAACTCAATGGGCTCGAGGATGCGGCGCAGATGGTGCGCGTGCACTCGGGCACGGAATATTGGGTGGCGGCGCTGGGCTTCTGGCCGGGCACGCCGTTCATGATGCCACTCGATCCACGTTGCAGACTGTTCGCGCCCAAGTACAACCCGCCACGCACCTTCACCTACAAAGGCACCATCGGCATGGGCGGTGGCTCGACCGCCATCTACCCCGTCGACGGCCCCGGCGGCTACCAGATCTTCGCGCGCACGCCCGTGCCCATCTGGGACATGTCGCAGAAACTGGAGCCCTTCCGTGAGGCGCCACACCTGCTGCGGCCTACCGATCGCCTCAAGTTCGTGCATTGCAGCCTGGAAGAATTCGAGGCCATCGAGCGCAAGTGCGCCGAGGGGACCTACCAGATCAACGCTGTCGGCTACCAGAAGATTTCCCTCAGGCGCTATCGCGCCTGGGCTGAATCGCTGGATCGCACCGCCCGGTTTTGAGGACAACGCCATGCTCGAAGTGATCAAACCCGGCCTCGAGACCAGCATCCAGGACTGGCCCGGCCGCTATGGCTATCTCAACTGCGGCTATCCCTGGTCCGGCCCCATGGATTCCTGGTCTTTCCGCCTCGCCAATGTGCTGGTCGGCAATGCCCCTGGCGATGCCGCGCTCGAATGCCAGTTCATCGGGCCCACCCTCAAGTTCCAGCGCAACACCATCATCGCCCTCACGGGCGCGGACATGCAGGCCAAGCTCGATGGCGAGCCCGTTCCGCTGTGGCAGAGCGTCGCCGTGAATGCCGGGCAGACTCTTGCGATGGGCTCGGCCCGCGTTGGTGCGCGGGGCTATCTCGCGATCGCCGGCGGCATCCGCAACGAGGTGTTCTTCGGTTCCCGTGCCACCTTCAACAAGGGCGGTCTGGGCGGCATGGAAGGTCACTCCCTCAAGGCAGGACAAGTGGTCCCGGTTGGCGAAGGCCAGGGTCGCGCGGGACGGAAGGTGAAGGAGGCCGCGCGCCCGATCATCGCCACCGACAAGCGCTGGCAGGTGGAAGTGGTCGCCGGGCCGAATGACGACTGGATTGATGCCGCCGGCCATGAGCGTTTCCTCGCGACCGACTGGAAGCTGTCCTCCAAATCCGACCGCGGCGGCTTCCGCCTGGAGGGACCCGAGTGGACCTTCACCGAGCGCGCCTTCAACAAGCTGCCGGAGCACGGCTCTGATCCCGCGAATATCGTGGATCACGGTTACCCCGTGGGCGCGGTCAATCTGGCTGGCCAGACGCCCATCATCCTGGTGTCGGATGGCCCCAGCGGCGGCGGCTTCATCAATCCCTATACCGTACCCCAGTGCGCCTTCTGGAAACTGGGCCAGTCCAAACCCGGGGAGGTCTATCGCTTCCAGGTCATCTCGGTGACCGAAGCCCAGCAGCGGGCGCGCGACATGGCTGCGCTCTGCACCCCTGACAGTCTCGAATGACTAACTGATTGAGGAGCGATACCCCGATGGCACACGAAGTGGAACTGCAGACCGCCGGCAACATGTGGAAGGTGCTGGTGAAGCCGGGTGAGCAGGTGCAGGCCGGCGATACCCTTTTCATCATGGAAGTGATGAAGATGGAAGTGCCGCATGAAGCCCCCGCTGCGGGCACGGTGAGTGCGGTGAATGTGGCGGAAGGCGAGGAAGGTCTCGAAGCCGGATTCGTGGCGGTGGTGATCGACTGATCATGGCCTGAGTGGCTCAGGTGGGTTGCGACCTGCCCTGGGCCAGCAAGCTGCGCGCCACGCGCGCAATTTCCTCACCCAGCGCTCCGGGTGCTTGCATCTGATAAGCCCCGGCACGTGACCGTAGCGTCGCCAGTGCCGCCGGATTCTCCAGCAGATCGACCACAGTTCTTTCCCAGGCCGGCAGATCCAGAGCATCCAGTGCCGGCATGAGCCCTTGGCTCGCTTCCAGCAAAGCAGGGTGATTCCCCGTGATCACCGGGGTACCCGCTGCGAGGCTTTCCGCCACCGGCATGCCATAGCCTTCCGCGAAAGAGGGAAAGAGCGTGAACCGAGCATGCCTGTACAGGTACGCAAGGCCGGCATCATCGAGCTGGCGCAGATGGAGCACATGCCCGGCCAGGCGCCAGTCACGCGCCAGCCAGAGCCTGAGGTGATCGCAGCCCCAGCCCCAATCACCGACAAAGACCAGCCGTGGCGTGCGCGCTGGTCCCAGTCGCGCCAGCAGGCGTTCCCAAAGGTTCAGCAGCAGGAAGTGGTTCTTGCGCACCTCGAGGGTCGAGCAGAAAAGGATAAAAGCCTCACCCTCCGCGAGATCTGCGGGTGGATGGGCGTCTGCGCCAAGCAGCAAGGCCGATGGGATCGAAGGATGGCATACCGAAGCTGGTGGCGGCATCAGGCCGTGCTCCCGGCAGGCGTCATGGAAGGCACCCAGTGAGTGCCGTGAAACCGCCACCACATGATCAGCCAGACAGAGTGAGCGCAACATCTCTGCCACGAAACCCGAGACCTCGCGGCCAGCAGTCAGGTGAGGTTTTTCCCAGGTCAGCACATCGTGCAGCACCACCACCAGGGCCGCGCCTTCCTGCTTCAATCGGAGAAGAGTCTCGGCAGGGATCACGGTCCAGGGGTTGGCTGCAAACACTCGCACCTGACGTCCCTTCGCGGGGGTTGGCCGCTTGGTCGCGCGCGCGGAGAGCTGTCGATCACGCCGTGCGACACCGCGCCAGGTCAGCATCCGGGTGATGAGCGCCGGTGGCCGGTTGTGCGCAACAGGCAGCGTCATCCAGGCCTGCCCTAGTGCTGCCGTCACGGCAACATCCCATGCCTGTGGCCGACAATGCGTGTTTTGTGCAGGCAGGGTGCCCGTGTCCACCCACTGCCGTTCCGCGACTGAAAGCGCCCGCAGTCTTCCTTCACGCGGATCCCAGCGGCAGAAATCGAGCTCGAAATCCGGGGCGGCCTGCAGCACTTCCCGCACCTCCTGCTCTACCCGCGCGAGACCGGCGGGCGCTTGGTGCGCGCGGCGCAGACTGAGCGTCATATCGAGAACCACGGACAGTTCGTCACTCTGCCGGGAAATGGGTGCACCTGCTGCGGGTTTCCCCGGCGCGAGCAGTGCGAGCAGATCTGGAATGACCTTCCCCGGCGTGTAGCTCGCGAGCCAACGGGCATGCCCATTACTGGCGAGACGTTCACGCAGCGCGCGATCTGAACGCAGCTGATGCAGGGCCGCGGCGAGGCCCGCAGTATCGCCTTCGCGCACCAGCAAGCCGTCCTCCATGTGTTTTATCAAGTGCGCAGGAGCACCGGTGCTGAAAGCGACCACGGCGCGACGGTGCGCCCACGCCTCGATAATGGTACGGCCGAAAGTTTCGGGACCACCGGAATGGGACACAGTCGTGATGACGACACAGAGACAATTCCGATAGAGCTCCTCAGGCCTCGGGTGATAACCCCGCAGCCTGAAATGCTCCGCGAGCCCGGCCGCATCAATTTGCACCTGCAGGGCGGCCACGAGGGGTTTGTCAGCATCGGAAGCACCCCAGGAGTCGATGATCATCGGCGTGCCGCCGGCCTTTAGCTGTGTCGCCGCATCGATCAGGTGCGTATGGCCCTTGAACGCATTCACCGTGGCGAGATGAAGCACGGGCCAATCGTCCAAAGGGGGGGGAGATGCCTGCGCAGGTGTCTCGGCCATGTTCGGCACTACATGCACAGGTAATCGTCCCCACGGGACAGACTCCTGCGCCAGCACCGGCGTCCCGCGAATGACCACCGGATCCGGCATCAGCACGCTGGCCCCCGGCAGATTGGTGAGCAAGCCTTCCAGCAGGTCGGACCACAGGAAATCGTGGACGAAGAGAAAAGTCTGCTGGGAGATTTCCGGAATCCAGCGCACCGCCTCGCGCATGAGACGGGCCCCGGGGCGCGTGTTCACCAGTACGGCATCGGGCCGCATCGCGCGATACAGGCTCAGCAGCGCGCGCAGTGCTCGCGTGTCGGTGGGTTTGCAGTCCTCATCGAGTGCCACAACCTGCAGGCCGGGCCGACGGATGATGGCCAGCTGCTCGAGGTGTCGCGGAGACTGCGCCAGCACGCCCACGCGGATATCGGCCGGCAGGTGGCGGACAAGGAGCTCGAGATTGCGCTCCGCGCCGCCATAGCCTCGCTCGGTGGAAACGAGCAGCAGCGCGCGGGGCCCCGCGGACCAATCAGTGCCCGGTTTCGAGTCCACGCTCGGCCATGGCCACCGCGCGGAACATCGCGCGTCCCTTGTTGAGCGTTTCCTCCCATTCGAGACGCGGCACGGAATCTGCGACCACGCCGCAGCCCGCCTGGATGTAGAGGCGTCCGTCCTTGATCACTGCCGTGCGGATGGCGATGGCGGTATCCATGTTGCCATTCCACGAAATGTAGCCGACGGCTCCGCCGTAGATGCCGCGCTTGACCGGCTCCAGCTCATCGATGATCTCCATGGCACGGATTTTCGGCGCGCCGGAGAGCGTGCCCACCGGCAAAGTGGCACGCAGCACGTCGATGGCATCGCGCCCTTCGGCAAGCTGGCCCTCCACGTTGGACGAGATGTGCATCACATGCGAGTAGCGCTCGATCACCAGCTGCTCGGTCACACGCACCGTGCCCGGCACCGCCACGCGGCCAACATCATTACGGCCAAGATCGATGAGCATCACGTGCTCCGCCACTTCCTTGGGATCGGCGAGCAGCTCCTGTTCAAGCGCCAGATCCTCCGCTTCGGTGGCGCCACGCTTGCGCGTGCCGGCGAGCGGCCGCGTGGTCACCGTGCCATCCTCCAGCCGCACCAGGATCTCCGGTGAAGAGCCGACGATCTGGAAACCTTCCAAGTCAATGAAGAAGAGATAGGGCGAGGGATTGAGGTGCCGCAGCGCGCGGTACACGTTGATCGGCGCGGCGGACAGCGGCACCGACATGCGCTGCGAGGGCACGACCTGGAAAGCGTCGCCCTCGATGATGTAATCCTTGATGCGCAGGACCGCCCGCTCGAAGGCTTCCTGCCCGAACTCGGAGACGAAGTCCGTCTCGCTCACCGGCCGGCCCTTGGGCGTCACGCCCTCCGCCAGTGGCTGCCGCAGCCGTGCTTCCAGCGCCGCCAGCCGCGCCTCGGCATGCTCCAGTGCCGCGGGAGTGCGCGGATCCACTTCGCACACAATCTGCATGTCGCCGCGCAGGTTATCGAAAACCACATACTCATCCGCCACCATCAGCAGCACGTCGGGGGTGTCCAGGCGATCCGGCGGCATGCTCGCCTTCAAGCGAGGCTCCACATGGCGCACCGTGTCGTAGCCGAAGTACCCGACCAGGCCTCCACTGAAACGGGATACCGGCAGGGTTGGTGCGCGCGTGCGGGCGAGAAACTCACGCACGAAGGCGAAGGGGTCGCGCCCAGTATGCGACTCGGTCACCTTTCCTTCCTGCACCACCTCGATGCGCTCGTCGCGCGCGCGGACCAGCGTGCGTGCCGGCAGGCCGATGATCGAGTACCGGCCCCATTTCTCGCCGCCTTCCACCGACTCCAGCAGATAGCTGTAAGGCCCCGCCGCGAGCTTAAGGTAGACACTGAGGGGCGTATCCAGATCCGCCAGCACCCGCCGCACCACGGGCACACGGGTATAGCCCTCTGCTGCGTAGTGCGCGAACTCAGCGGGGGTCATGGCGGGAGCTTGGCAAAGGAAACAGGGAACTCATGGCGCGGTTTTGCCTCGTGGGGCCCGCAGGGTAAATGAGCCCCCCCGGGGAGGCAACTCGGGCCAACCCGGGGCCGCTTGGAGCGGCTGGACTCAGCGCACTGCCGCCAGGGGTCCGCGCGCGAGCCGGCCGGGCAGGGCACCGGTCGGCCGACAATCCTCCAGCATCACCTGTCCATTCACCAGGGTGTAGCGAATGCCGGAGGATTTCTGCACCAAGCGCTTGGCGCCGGCGGGCAGGTCGTGCTCTACCGTGGGCATGAGCGGCGCCACGGTATCCGGATCGATCACCAGCAGATCGGCATTCATGCCCTCGCGGATGAGCCCGCGGTCATGCAGTCCCCAGGCCGTCGCCGTGTCATAGGTGATAAGCCGCACGGCCTGTTCAAAGGTGAATTCCTGCTTCTCGCGCACCCAATGGCTCAGCAGATGGGTCTGCAGCGAGGAATCCATGATCTGTGCCACGTGCGCGCCCGAATCGGAGAAAGTCACCACGCTGCGCGGATGCCGCATCATCTCCAGTGCGTGCTCCTGATCTTCATTGGCGAGCGGTTGCCGGAAAAACACCTTGAAGTCGCGTTCCAGCGCGATGTCGATCATCGCTTCGGCTGGATGCACGCCGCGTTTGGCGCCCACATCGTCCATGCGTTCCTCGACGCCGATGTCGTTCATCACCCACAGCCAGTCCCATTCCGGCGGGCGTGCTTCGGCACCCACCACCATCGGCCCGTCATAGGGACGCGTCGCCACGTCCAGCAGGCGCCGTCGCCAGTCGGGATCCCGCAGCAGACGTTTCTGCTCTTCCAGCGGACGGGCGCGCAGGTCACGCCACACCTCCCAGGCATCGAACGGCGTGTGGGTTTCGAAGGAGAGCAGGGTGGACAGATGCCGGCTGTGGCATTGCACGAAGATGCGTCCGCCGGCGCGCGCCGCTTCATTCGCCACTTCATAGAACGGCCGCCACACATCCGGCGCCAGGCGCGTGGAGAACATGCCATAGGTGAGCGGACGACCGGATTCCACCGTCAGCTCCACGAGGCGATCGAAATATTCCTTCTGGCGCTCCGGCTTGCGACCGGGGGTCTCGCTCGCGATCTCGAAGATGCCGGCACCGGTCTCGCCCATGGCATTCACCAGTGCGCGTACTTCGCTCCAGTCCGCCACGCGGCTCGCCACCGGCCTGTCATCGGATGTGAGATGGTTGTAGGTGCGCGAGGTGGAAAAGCCTATCGCCCCGGCGCGGATCGCGGTCTGCACTTCATGCCGCATGCGGGCGAGTTCATCCGGGGTGGCCTGTTCGCTGAAGGCGCGTTCGCGCATCACATAAGTGCGCAAAGCCGAGTGCCCGATGTAGCCGCCGTAATTGATACCTTTCGGCAAGGCATCCACCACATCGAGGAATTCCGGAAAGCTTTCCCAACACCAGTCGATGCCCGCGAGCATGGATTCTCGCGGCAAATCCTCCGCGCGCTCCAGATTGCGGAACACATAGTCCGCCTCTTCGCGCGGGCAGGGGGCCAAGGTGAATCCGCAGTTGCCCATGATGGCAGTCGTCACGCCGTGATAGCAGCTCGAACTGCCCAGCGGATCCCAGAATATCTGCGCATCCATGTGCGTGTGGCCATCCACGAAACCCGGCGTGACCGCATGCCCTTCGGCATCGATGACGCGCGCGGCAGGTGCACGAACCCGTCCCACGGTGGCGATGCGTCCACCCTGTATGCCGATGTCCCCCGGATACGCGGCACTACCCGAGCCATCCACGATCATGGCGTTCTTGATGATCACGTCATACTGCATTGCCGCATTCCTCCGCTGGGCAGGCTTCGAGCGTAACAACTCTGCTCCCGGCGGCCAATCAGCGGGAATGATGCCGATTCCGCCCTGACGGCCTTTGGTTTATGGTCCAGACACCTGGATGCGAGGAGTCCTTCATGCCGCAGTACTCGATCATCGATGTCGACACCCACGTCACCGAGGTGCCGGATCTGTGGACGGCGCGGGTTCCCGCGCACATGCGCGAATCCGTACCACGGGTGGAAACGGACGCGCGCGGCAGGCAATGGTGGTGGCTGGGCAAGGATCGACTGATCCCCTTGGGACTCACCGCCACGGCCGGCGTCGGGGATTTCAAGAATCCCCCGCGCAACTATGCCGAGATGCATCCCGGTGCCTTCGATGCAAAGGAACGCCTGAAATACATGGATGCCCACGGCATCTGGGCCATGGTGCTGTATCCCAATGTGGGTGGCTTCGGCGCGCAGGAATTCCTGAAGCTGGGCGATCCCGATCTCATGCTCGCCTGCGTGCAGGCCTACAACGACTGGCAGACGGAATGGGCGTCTGCCGATCCGGAGCGCCTGCTGCCCATCACCTCCACGCCCTTCTGGGATGTGCCGGCCGCAGTGAAGGAAATCCACCGCTGCAAGGCCATGGGCCATCGCGGCGTTCTCTTCACCGGCGAACCGCAATCCTTCGGTCAGCCCATCCTCGGTAGCCGACATTGGGATCCCCTGTGGGAAGCGGCGGTCGAGCTCGATCTGCCCATCAGCTTCCATATCGGCTCCGGCAACATGGAGGGTGGCCTGCGGCGCGACAAGCTGCAGGAATATGGCCGCATGGCGGCGTTTGCGGAGTTGTCGGTGGATCTGTTCATGAACAACGGCCGCCAGCTGTGTGACCTGCTCATGAGCGGCGTGCTTGCGCGTTATCCCACTATCCGGTTCGTGTCCGTGGAGAGCGGCATCGGCTGGATCCCTTTCGTGCTGGAGGCGATGGACTACCAGTTCGAGGGCAATCGGGTAGCAGACGATCGTCCGGAATTTGATCGCCTCCCGTCCGAATATTTTGCGCGCAATGTCTATGCCTGCTACTGGTTCGAGCAGACTGCACCGCGCCGCCTGCTCGACAAGGTGGGCACAGACAACATCCTGTTTGAAACCGACTTTCCCCATCCAACGTCACTGTATGGAGACGAAATCGCGCGCCGCATCGAGGGTGGCCTCGCCGACTGTGACGCCGAAGCGCGACGCAAGATCCTGTGGGATAACGCCCGTACCCTGTACAAGGTGGCGCCGCCGCCCGCTGCTTGACGCCCTCTGCCTGATTACGGAGACGACACATGAAGATCCCGACACTCGACGAATACTCGCGCAAATACGACCACGTCAGCTTCCATCGCGAAGACGGCATCCTGCAGGTCACCATGCACACCGGCGGCAGTGATCTGGTATGGGGCTTCGTGCCCCACCAGGAGATGGGCTACATGTTCGCGGATATCGCGAGCGACCCCGAGAACAAGGTCATCATCTACACCGGCGCCGGCAGTACCTTCATCCACAAGGAAGACTTGGGCGGTGGCAAGCCGGACGCCAAGATCTGGGGCGAGCATGTGCTGCCGGATGCCAAGCGCCTGCTGATGAACCTGCTGGAGATCCAGGCGCCGATGATTGCAGCCATCAATGGTCCGGCCACCGTGCATGCCGAGCTCGGCCTGCTCTGCGACATCACGCTCGCGGCCGACCACACGGTGTTCCGCGATGCGCCGCACTATCCGAGCGGCCTTGTGCCGGGTGATGGCGTGCACGTGGTGTGGCAGGCCCTGCTCGGGCTCAACCGCGCACGCTACTTCCTCATGACCGGCCAGGAACTCTCCGCCCGGGAAGCCCTGTCGCTCGGCGTGGTGAACGAAGTGATGCCACAGACGGAACTGCTGCCGAGGGCATGGGAGCTGGCGCGGCAGATACGCCGGCGGCCGGAGCTCACCACCCGCCTCACGCGCGAAACCATGCTGATGCACCTGAAGCAGCAGATGCTGGCCCAGCTCCCCTACGGGCTTGCGCTGGAAGGGCTTGCCGCGGCTGATCACTGGCCGGATCACTTTGCGGCGGAGAACATCGCCAAGCGCTGAGTGCGAGTGCGGTGGACCAGACGTCCGCCAGTCTTGCGGATATCCTCAGCGCACTTTGCGTCCATTGCGTCCGGACAGCAGCTTGATTTGTGACCAAAAGGTATGGGCTGCCCCATGCTTGCCAGTGTCCCAGCGGTTGATGAGGAGGCTCCCAGTGCCCGCTTCTGCGATGAAGATCACAGATTGAATCTTGGGTGGATGACAAGCCGCGCGTCCATGTCACCCAATAGGACGGCGCGCAACATGCAAAAAGGACAAGCGACATGAATCAGAACGAAACAGCCGTGATTTCTTCCAAGGAAGACGTGCAGACGAATATCGATTTCAGTGACCTGCTCGGTGTTAATCAGGCGTTTCCGGCCATCCCGGACGCAGGCGAACAGACGGCATTGATCGACGCCCACTGCAACAAAATCGGGAACGAGCAGGAAGGCTGACGCCAAGCCGGCGACGCCGCCCCGAAAAAGCCTGAAGTTTGGAGCGGCTGCGGCCGATTACTGGCCGGATCAATTCGCAGCGGAAACTACAGGCAAGCGTCAAGCACGGATGCGGTCGCCTTCCGATGACAGCGTGCAGCGGCATGTATAAGGACAAACGACATGAATCCGAACGACACAGCCGTGGTTTCTTCCAAGGAAGACGTGCAGACGAATATCGATTTCAGCGACCTGCTCGGGGCCAATCAGGCCTTCCCGGCCAACCCGGACGCAGGCCAGCAGACGGCACTGATCGACGCCAACTGCAATAAAATTGGTGAAGAGGGGCCAGGCTGACACGATGAGCGCGGGGGTCCCCACTCGCGGAAACCCAACATTCGGAGCGGCCCATGGGCGAGCTCCGAATCTCCACTCCATGTGAAAGGACAAGTGACATGAAACCCAGCGAAATGCCCGAGATTTCTTCCGACGAGGAAGCACAGACGAAAATCGATTTCAGTGACCTGCTTGGCGCCAATCAGGCATTTCCGGCCAGCCCGGACGCAAGCCAGCAGACGGCACTGATCGACGCCAACTGCAATAAAATTGGTTCCGAGCAGATAGGCTGACACGAAGAGGGCTCCAGTCCCCATTCGAGAAACCTTGGCATCCGGAGCGGCCCCCTCGGGCGTGCTTCGGATCCCGCCGTTAGGACTATCCACGCGGGTAGGACATTCGGTTCCGACCACAGATCCGGAACACGGATCTCAGGAAACCCGCGCCGGCGCCGCTAAACGACCAGACCCTTGCCACTTTTGACCGCTCGGTCCTTCCGCATGCCCAGACGGGCCACCTCGTGGGAAGCGACGCGGTCATTCATGCGGAGCTGGACGATGCCCACTGCAATACAAAGCCTGCCGAACTCCCCCGAAGCGGAATCCCCGCGCAACCCGTTTGGTTTTCGACCTGACGCGCACTCGCGGGTCCGGCAACTGGACCGCGAGACAAGAGAAGCACTCGCCACGAGTCTGGAGCGCTTGCAGGCCCGGGCAGGAACCCTGCTGCCACAAGTCTTCGACGTTGCCGAGGTCTGCTCACAAATCCGCGCTGGGCGAGTATCACCTGGCGCATTTGCCGCCTACTTCGAAATGGTGCCTGCACTGCAGGCGGGCAAGCGCGATCTCGCTGCCGACTGCTGGCGGCGTATCGGCGCACGGCCAGTCGAGGCGGCCACGCTTCGCTGCCAGCCCGTGCGGGTGGAGGAACTCGGGGAGGACGCCGCACGTTTTGAACGTCTTCTGTCAATCGGATGGCGGGAGCAGGGAATCTTTGCTCCACCCACCGATGCGGATTGGTTGCCCTTTGAACGGGACGCCCAGCAGGCCCTGGCCTTGTTGGCAGAAGCCTTGCCTGTCTGGCATGCAGAAGTGGAGAGCCTGCTGCTGCGCATCTATGGCGCGCTGCCCGCGGATGGCACGGGGCGGGGTTTTTCAGGTGCGTCTTCCCGCATGGTGTGGGGTGCGATCTTCATCAACATGCGACGCCATCCAGATCGCCTGGCCATCGCCTCCTCGATCGTCCATGAAGCGACTCACCAGAAGCTCTTCGGTTTGTCACAAAGCCAGCCCCTGACCGAAAATCCGCCGCACGAACGCTACGTGTCGCCCTTGCGCAGCGAGCCGCGGCCCATGGAGGGCGTTTACCATGCAACCTACGTCGCGGCCCGGCTGGCCCTGTTCAACGCACAGCTGCGTGAATCATCCGCGCTTTCGCCGCATGAGCGGGAAACGGTCAGCCTGGCTGTGCCCTCACTCAAACAACGCTTCGAGAACGGGCGTGCGTCGGTCGAAAAAGATGGCAAGCTGGGCACGCTGGCACGCGAATTGATGGACTCGGCTGCCCGGGAAGTCGCCGAACTGTCTGATTGAGTGGCTGTCATGCGCCCTGCGCTTGTCTGTGGTCCGCCGCTGTCGAATCTGACAGATGCGCCCACGACCCTGCTCGAAGGGATTCGTCGCCGTCTCGATCAGGCTCCCGAGGCGAGACTCTGGTTTCTCGATGGGAACGGACAGCCAGGCAGCACGTTCTACGCGGACCTCTGGGCGCAGGCCATTCGCCTGCGGTCGGGCCTCGTGGATGCGGGCCTGCCTCCCGACAGCGTGATTGCGGGCGCCGTCACTCGGCCCCCGGATGTCGTGGCCGTGTTCTGGGCATGCTTGATGGCAGGGCATGCTTTCCTGCCTCTCAGTGGGCGCGCACGTCGTGCTTCACGGGAGGGGAATACTGAATCCCTGAAAAATCTGCTGGGCGCGTTGCCCAAAGTGCGCCTGCTCACCGATGAAACAACCCGCGACCTCGGTGCTGCGCTGGCTCCGCAGGCAGCGCTGCACTTTGATGCCCTGGCTGCCGCGGCGAGCGTGCCCTGGACGCCGCCACCCACTGCCACAAGCCCTGTGGTCTACCTGCCCACTTCCGGTTCCACCGGCCGCGACAAACTTGCCCGTTTCAGCGAAGCCACGCTTCTGCAGCGACGCTTCGTGCGCGACCACCCGGAGGGACCTGCAGCGCAGGGCGCGCTGTGGGTGTTCGAGCCCGACTCCGTCTCCGGCTTCAACGCAGTCTTCGTGGGCGCGATCGACTGGGGCCTGCTGTCCCCCGAGCAGGTTCTAGCCCGGCCTGCCGGTGTCCTTGAAATCCTGCAGGCTTCCGGCGCCACGCAGCTCACCCTGACGACTTCGCTCGCACGCAGGATGATCGAGGTCGCGGAAGCCGGTGGACCTTGGCGGATTCCAGGCCTCAGCCTCATTTCCATGGGCGGAGAGCCAGTCAGTCCAACGGTGGCAAGACGCCTGCGCGCGGCGGTCGAAGGTCTTGGTGCCTCGGAGGTCAAACTCGTTGCCGGATATGGCACTACCGAGACGGGTTCACTCAGCGCCGGACATGAAATTTCCGACGAGGATACTGCCGGTGCCCCGGTCTGCCTGGGCGGGCCGGCTGACGGGGTGTGTCTGCGCATCGTCGATGCGGATGGTCGGCTATGCCATGAGGAACAGGAGGGGAGCGTGGAAGCCCATTGTCCGGCGCTCTTCTTCAGCGGCTACCAGGATGGATCCGGTTTGCAAGAAGCTCACGCAGGGCAAGGGTGGTGGCGTACAGGTGACCGCGGCTGGCTGAAGCAGGGACGCCTGTTCCTCAAGGGACGCGACAAGGAATTGATCATCGTGCGCGGACGCAAGCTGGCGCTGGCCGACCTCGAGGCGCACATGGCGGACGCGGTCGGGGAGACGTATCTCGCGCTTGCCTGCGTATTGGATGATCCAGCCGGCGAGGCGCTGGGTGTTCTGGTGTTTGGCGCGCCAGCCCCTCACGTGGCAGCGGCCTTGCGCGGAGTGCTCGGCAGGGTCTGCGGGATTCAACCCGGGAAGCTCGCTTTCGCGGATCCGAGCGAGCTGCCCCTCGCCCCGGGCGGCAAGGTGCAGCGTAGTCGTCTGGCTGAGCTGCTCAACCGGCTTGAGGACGCACGTCAGGATGTGGCGCCCGATGTCCCTGCCACGATGCTTGAAAGCCTCTGGCGCGAATGCCTGACGCCAGGCGCTCGCATCGGCGAAGCCGCGCATTTCTTCGAGGAAGGGGGAGATTCACTGGCGCTGCAGGCACTGTTTGCGGGCATCCAGGATCGCCTGGGTGTGACCCTGGAACCCGCAGCGTTTTTTGCTGATCCCACCTTGCGCCATCTGGCGCGACTCGTCGCAGGCATCGAGCCCGCCCGGTCCGCGCCTACCGTGCATCGATGGCCATTGCCGGAAGATATCCACCGCCGGCTGCTCGCAGAGCTGGCAAGCTGGCCAGGCACGCGCCCGACTGATGACGGCTTGATGATGGGCTTCAATGTCGAAGGGACGCGGCCACCCTTGTTCTGGGTTTTCCAGGGCCCTCGGGAGGCAAGTGCCTTGGCGGCGGCACTGGGGCCCGATCAACCGCTCTATGCTTTCCGTTCCGGTCATGCGGTCTACCCTTACGACGATGACACGCTGCAGGCCATCGCGCTGCGCTATGCGCAGGATGTGATCGCGATCAGTCCCGATGGGCCCGTGTTCCTCGGCGGCAATTGCCAGGGTGGGCGCGTGGCCTTTGCGCTGGCTGGCGTCCTGCTCGCGCGGAGAATCACGGTCCCCCTGCTCGTGCTGATGGAGTGGGGCTTTGAACTCGCGCACTACGGCGGGGATGTGCTGTTCCTCCACGGGGCAGGCAGCCTCGAGGGTGATCCCTGGATGCGGCACGCCCAGCCTGAACTGGCCTGGCACCGATATCTCAGAAACTGGGAAACGGCGGTCATTCCAGGTCACCATGGGCACTACTTTCTGCCTGCAAACGCGCCGCATCTCGGCGCGATCATCAGCCAGCATCTGGCGACGGCATGCGCAAGGCCACCCGCAAACCTCGCGCCCCTGGCGCGCCTGGCGACCCTTGCCCCGGATATCCTGCCAACGCAGCTCGCGGCCGGGCAAGGTTTCGAGGTCGGGATCTCGGTGTGCAATACAAGTCCCGCGCGTTGGCCGGAAGGCTTGTCTCTCGGCAACTACTGGGTGAACGCGCAGGGCCATGTCGCGCAGTGGCGCGATGGCCGCGTGGCCTTGCCCGCGCTCGGACCAGGTGAGGCAGTGTCCTGTCAGCTCGCGATGCGGGCGCCCATCCCGGCGGGCGCATGGACGCTGGTCATCGATGTGGTGGAAGAGGGGGGTGCGTGGTTTGATCGCCCGCGCCGCACGGTTCCCTGCGTAAACATCCAGGTGCTCGAATCCCGACAGGACGTCGCTGGATAGCCGGCAAGCCTCGCGCCAGTTAGCCAGCCTGATCTCACGCGCATCCGGTCACCGGCCCGGATACTGCACCTCCCCGCCGCCCCTGGGGCCGGTGACTGTTACCCGGCTCCGTCAGGACTTACACTGCCTGACCACCGTAGAGACCAGACTTTTTCGGGAGATTCCATGCGACTGAAGATGAAGTGGGCCGCGCTCGCGCTGGCCATGCAGGCGACGGGCGTTTACGCAGCGGACGCGCTCCGTCCAGTGACCCAGGCCGATCTCGACAAGGGCACTGAAGACACCTCCAAGTGGCTCATGTACGGCGGCAACTACGCCAACTGGCGGTTCAGCCCGCTCACCGACATCAACCGCGACAACGTCAGCAAGCTGCGTCCGGCGTGGATCTTCCAGCCCGGCATTGTGGGCCAGTTCGAGGCAGCCCCCGTGGTGGTGGATGGCGTGATGTATGTCACCGCGGCTTACAACAATCTCTACGCCCTCGATGCCGCCACCGGCGAGATGCTCTGGCATTACGAGCATCAGGTGCCGGGCAACATCCAGATCTGCTGCGGTCCCGCCAATCGCGGTGTCGCGATCCTCGGCGACCGCCTCTTCATGGGCACGCTGGATGCACGTCTCCTCGCCTTTGATCGCGCCACCGGCAATGTGCTGTGGAATGTGGAGATGGCGAAGTTCGAGGATGGCTACAGCTCCACCTCGGCGCCGCTCATCATCGACGACAAGGTCATCATCGGAAATGCCGGCGGCGAGTATGGCGCGCGCGGTTTCATCGATGCCTATGACCCGGCAACCGGCAAGCGCAAATGGCGCCGCTGGACCGTGCCGGCCAAAGGCGAGCCGGGCACGGAAACCTGGGCCGGAGATTCCTACAAGACCGGTGGTGGTCCTGCCTGGGTGACCGGCACCTACGATCAGAACAAGCGCCTGCTTTACTGGACGGTGGGCAATCCCTCCCCGGACTGGAACGGTGATACCCGCAAGGG
>Ga0315906_10001087_pt1 | contig 41290 bp, 52 predicted proteins | sample LakEriMetagenome_4_FD_203526 | JGI IMG/M metagenome (GOLD analysis project Ga0315906, IMG submission 203526) | Freshwater fungal communities from buoy surface, Lake Erie, Ohio, United States - Buoy 2 MA122 | ecosystem: Environmental > Aquatic > Freshwater > Lake > Lake biofilm | place: USA...
TCGTCGTATGGAGTTCCGCTGCACCCAGCAGGGTAACTCCAGCCAAAGATGCTCATGGCTTCTCCTCGCGGCGGTGTTCGCCGAGTTCGATGCGATACGCGAGATCGAGCGTGGCGCGGTCGCCGCACTCCATGCACACCGTGTCGCCCTCGCGAAGGAACGCCACCACGGCGGCGCGCTCGTTACGCAGCCGCTCGACCTCTGCCACGAGGGCGTCGAAGTCCTCGGTGCGCACCACACGGTACAACCCCTGCGACGTAGGCACTGCGCGCTCAACGATCTCCTCAAGGTTGATGCTCACGGCCACCTCCCCAGACGACGCGCGAGCGCCGCCAGCTTGTCGAGCAGCCACATCGTCAGGTCCACCATCATCGCGCACCTTCCTTCAGCAGACGCATGAGCGTGCTTTCCACCATGCGCCGAGCCCACACCATGCGCGCAGCCTGGAGGTAGACCACCGCGTCTGCCAGCTCCTGCACCGCGTCGGCGTAGTGGTCCCGTCCGTTGTCCCGCTGCAGCGTCGTGCCGTAGCGGGCCACGCCCTGCTCACGTCGCTCGACGTAGAGCGCGCGCAGCGTGTCGTCGCTCGTCGTCGCCAGCACCTCGGCCCAGCAGTCGCCCGCACCAGGCGTAGGGTGGGGCTGTTCATCGAGTAGGCTCATCGTTCCTCCTTCCGCGGCGAGCCTTCCCAGAAGACCTCGTCGCCTCGCTTGTAGTGCTTCAGATTCTGACGGGCGTCTGCCTGACAGAAGTGTTCGTCGTTGTACGTCGCGTAGTTGTTCGGCAGCAGGGCAAACTGCCCGCTGTTCAAGACGATCAGGTTCAGCGGCTTGTGTTCCTGCGGGTAGCGGGAGAAGCCGTCGCACCAGTCGATGATGATGCCGGTGTGCCGGCCCTGTGCCTTGATCGGAGCGTGTACGTCACACTCCAGCCCCTCGAGGTAGTGCGCGTGCCACGTCTCCGTCTCCTCGCCCATCGAGGTCCACGGCATCAGACACTCGCGCGCCACGCTGAAGTCCTGCGTGGTCGAGAGCGCGTGCAGCGGAAGTCCACTCCAGTGGGCGCCGCTCTCAAGCAGTACGTGGCAGTAGAGGATCTGGTACGGACGCGCGTACACTCCGTGCCAGATCGCAGCCGTCGTACCTACCGGCATCGTCGGGCCTAGGAAGCTGTTCTTCACGTTCACGTAAAGGTGGAACGGAAGATTCGCGTGCTTCCCCTGCATCAGATGCTGCCCGCGCGGATGCCGGCGCGGATAGCGGAGTGCTGCGCGTCCTCGAGTGTGTCGTCCACGCCCGTCTCCGTGTCGAAGTCGGTGTGCCCGATGTACGTCCACCGGTACTGACCAGCGGGGCTCTCGACCACCTCGAGCATGGTGCCGTCACGCAGGTTGATGAACCATGCCGGCGCGAGCGAGGCCGCAGCAGACGGACGCCAGGTGAGCGTCTGCACCACCGGGGTCATGCCTCACCCCGCGCGCGCTCGAGGGCGACCATGCGCACCCACGAGGACATCGCCACACCAGCACGGTCGGACGCGCTGATCAACTCCGCGCGCTCGCCGTCCGTCAGCATCACGTTCATCTGATAGGGGCGCGTGCGGTTCTGCGACCACTGCCCCTGCGTCTTGCTCTTCTCATTGATCTGGTTGCGCGGTGTGCGTGGCATTAGGCTTCTCCCTCTGCGGACAGGTTGCGCAGCTTGTCTGCTGCTTCCTCGAGCATGACGATAGCGGTATTGCCATCGGCCTCTTCATCATCGAGCATCAGCAGCGCGTACAGAATGAGTCCGCGTGCGATGTTGAGGTCCGTCACGTCGCCTGGGCGCGTGCTGAACGTGATTCGGTGTCGCCGCACCGTGGTCTTGATGTTCGTGCAGGGCATGGCCCCTCCTTCCCGGTAGTAGACCGGCTCACACCACGAGGGCGCGCGTCCCCCGTGGCATGCGTCGGGCTGCTAGCCGGCCTCGATGGCCTCGTTCCCCTGCTCGTCGCGCCAGCCCGGCATGCGCGCGGCATGCTGCAGGGCGTCGGCACCAGCCTGGTCGGGCACGGTCACGCGTCCCTCCTCGAGCAGCCGCACCAGCACAGCGTGCGCCGTGTAGTGCAGCTCGCGCCAGAAAGCGCTGCTATCGTGGTCGGGATTCACGGCGAGGCGCATGCTACTTGCCCTCCGCGCGGAGCTTGTCGGTGATGTCCGACCAGGTGGGGACGCCCTCGAGCGCCTTGCCGATCAGGTCCATGTGCCGGATCGAATCCTCGATCGCGGCGGCGCGGTACTGCGCCCACGCGTTGTCGGTGAGGGCGCGGAGGGCGGCGACCTCTGATCGCAACTCGCGGATTGCGCGCTCGTAGTGCGTAGCGGCGTCGATCATGCGGCGGGTGGTGTCGTCCATGTGGTAGTCCCCTTGTGGTAGGTGGTGGGTAGGATCAGAGCCCGTATGCGCGGCGCTCGAGGTAGTCCTCGACCAGGCGGATGATCGAGTCGTGCGCCCAGTCTGGCCAGTTGCCCTGGTCGGTGTCCGTGCAGTCGCCCCAGTCGAGGCGCTCCCCGCGCGGCCCCTCGCTCTGCTCGAGGGTGAGGCAGTAGCTGCTGTCGTCGTAGTCCCACGGCAGCGTAAGCGTGACGGTGACCTGATAGGACTCGCTCGCTGGCGCGGGCGACCAGATCTCGTGGGTGAGGATCTCGTGCATGGTGGCTCCTGTGGTAGGGGAGGTGCGCGGAGTATGCGCCGCGCGTTGATTGATTATCGTGTGTGCATGGACTGTCAAGCGTGCGCGGTACGTTTACCAGCAGCCCTCGTCACGGCGGGCGCAGTCGTCGCACTGGTAGCCGCGCGCCTGGTCCGCGGGCGTGAGCTTGTCCGGCGCCTTGCAGGTGGGGCACGGGAGGCTGCGCGGGTTGCGGCGGGAGGCTGCGCGCAGGGCGCTACCACGGGAGGCGAATCGGGTGAGGCTGGTGGGGTAGTCGTTGCGCATGGTGTGACTCCGGTAGGTGGGTGTGGGTGGGTGCGCGTGTCGCGCGCTATTCGTCGCACACGTAGGGCGCGAGCAGGAAGGCGATCGGCGCGAGCGCCAGGCAGTAGATGCCCAGGAGGTAGAGCCCGCTCATGGCCTGGACGATTGCGAGCGCTGGCGCTGCGGTGAAGAAGAAGCGGAGGAAGGCGCGGCGCGTGATCATGCCGCACCTCCCAGGGCGCGCAGGATGCTGGCGGCGTTGCAGAGCACGTCGTAATCCTGATTGGAGTACGTCGTACCGTAATCGCACAGGTCGCGCAGGGAGCGCAGGGCGCCGGCTGCGCGCGGGTCGGACCCGTGACGCTCGAGCGCGTAGTACAGTTGACGCAGCGTGGTCCGCGCGCCGTCCGTTGCGCTGTGCAGCGCGTAGTAATCGGCACTGGTTCCTAGCGTATCCATGGTAGATGGTCCTCTAGTGGTAGGTGGGTGCGCGTAGCGATCGCGCGGAGCTCGTCAGTGTAGGCGCTACCTACAGACACGCGGACCTACCATAGGGGCTAGGCGCGCGTGTTTCGCTTCAGGTATTGACGGAGGGGCGCACGAAGCCGGACATATCGGTGAGCGCCTTGCCCTTCGCCTTCAATCCGACGACCACGCCGCGCGGATCCATGTATCGCACGTCGGTGACGTCGCCGTCCACGACGGGGTAGCCGTTCCACGTCGCCGGGAGTCCGTTACGGAACACGACGGCGACGTTGCCGCCCGCTGCGAGGTACTGCAGCGCGTGCGCTTCACGCTCGGCGCCCACGTCAAGGGAGTACGTGTAGTGGACCGGCGCGTCTGCCACGTACTTCACTGGGCGCTTGGTGTAGTCGTAGAGACGCACACCGAGCCGCTGCGCGGCGCGCACGACCTCCGGGTGACGTGCGGCCCAGTGGATATCGCTCGTCCCGTTCAGGCGAGCGGCGGGCTCCATTCCGAGCTTGCGCGCGTAGTCCGCGAGCTTGCCGAGCTCACCGATCAGGCGGGAGAGGAACGAGGCGCGATCCGTGAAGTAGAGATCGGTGCGGCGGTAGCGCCCCTGCTCCACGTTGTTCAGGAAGACGGTACGCGCGGCGAGCGCGGCCTGGGGGATCCCGCCACGACCGGCGGTGTTCAGGCAGGGGTTCTTGCATTCGTTCGCGAATGGGCACAGGTTGACGTTCAGGCGCTGCATACCCTGCGCGGCGCGGAGGTCGTCGTACCGGGTCGCGGGGAGCAGGTGCAGGACGCCGGTCAAGACGCCCACGGAGGCACCCTTGCTAACTTTGGGGTTGCCATCGACGGTGAGAAGAGAGAAGGCGGGCACGGTGGACTCCAGTGGTAGGGGAGGCGTTGACTCTGCTAGGCAGACTGTAGGCATGCGCGCGTGTCGCATGACTACCGTCTGACAAGTAGGGCTAGATCCCGGTATCGGGGGCATTCATCGGGAAGGCATTCATATCCAGAACGTCCGGATCGTTCGGCTGCGCATCCATGTAGGCGATCGCGGCGGCAACGTCCGGGAAGGGGCCGGTGTACCGGATCTGCTCCTCGAATGGTCCGACGTGGTAGACGGTTGCGACGACGTAGGTCGTAGCGTGTGCGCGCGTGTGCATGGTAGTACTCCAGTGGTAGGTGAGGGTAGGGCTAGACCCCGAATGCGAGCCGGATCCGCGCAAGCGCCGAATCGATCGCCGCCGCGTCTTCGTCCGTCTGATCGCACGCGCCCCACGCGTCAGCGATTGTGCGGTAGTAATCGCCGATCGGCGAGTCTTCCGGCATGTCATGCACGGACGGGAAGCCGAGGTCGGCGAGCACGTCGTGCAGGGTCATTCGGGCCGTGTGTGTGAGCGTGTGCATGGTGCGGGCTCCGTGGTAGTGGATGCTGACGGCCTCGTCAGTGTAGGCGCAACCTACAGACAGGGGACGGCCCCTGTTTCGGCCTAGCGAGCTTCGCTCACGGCGCGGACGATCGCGTCCGTATCGGTGTGCGGGATATCTTCCGTGAGATCGTAGGCCGTGATCATCTCGCCGTCGTCGTCGCGCCACAGGATCGAAACCGTGACCGCACCCGTATCCGAGTCCACGACGGCGACGATCTCACCGTAGGTAGCCCTCGGGTGAGTGAGCGAGGTGTCGCCGCATTCCACGACTCCGTCGCCTACGTGGCGTCCGTTCAGGCGAGCTGCAAGGGTTGCGCCGATTGCGTCCGTGTCGATCGTCATGTTCTATACTCCAGTGGTAGCGTCACTAGATCATCCCAGCGACACACTCACTATGCCCTGTGTGTGGACTAGGTGCAAGGGGAGGGATGCAGAATTCTGAAAAAAACTGCAATACCGGCGTAAGTGTGCAGAATGACTAGCATTACAGGCTGTAATTCGGCTGTAATGGTGATTATGCAGGTACTACCTAGGCTTTCGCTGGAATTACAGAATTACAGGGAATCGGCACATGCACCTATAGGTATATGCTCTCTCTCTCCCCCCCCTATAGGTGAGAGAGAGAGGGGTTCGCGTCTAGGTAGGTGTTTACCGTTATTCCTGTAATTCCGTAATTCTGTAAGAGTTAGAGGGGTTTAGGCGATTACAGGGAATTACAGTCTGTAATCGTAGTAATTACGGGGGTTTGCAGGATCGGGCTATCGCAAGCGCAGGAATGCTTAAGAGGTGGTGTGTGAAATCGCACAGGTGGGGGTGTGTGATTTCGCACACCTGACTGAATGGTCATTCATTCGGTGGGATGCATCTGCAACCGGGTTGCATCTACGCTCCTGGCGCACATGCATCTAGGTTGCATCTGCAACGCGATTACATCTGCAGCACGGAAGGCCGCCCCCTCTCCCGTGGTAGGACGCTCTCCCCTCACACGCGACGGCGCATCCCTACCCCTCGCACGCGTCCACCTACGCGCACGGGTTGGTGACCTTGCCTTGCCTTGCCTTGACGACGGTACCCCCCCTCCCCACCTTGCGATCGACGTTTAGTTGATTGACCCTCCTGCATCTCGTGGATCCCCAGCACAAGTGTCCACACACTCCACCGCATCAACACCCATGGCCTCGCACACAGCAAGGTAGAGCGTGAGCGTGATGCCCAGCACCTCTCGGTCGGTGAGGTTCCGCTCATCCTTCTGCATTGCCCCGATCAGCCCAGAGACGTACTGCTTGACCACTTCGTTTCGCATGGTTGGACTCCTTGCCCGTCCTAACCAGTCTGCGTTAGTGGGTTTGACCTACCACGAGGTCGCCGCCATGCTGGACACCACGTCGCTGCGCTTCCAGATCGATGAACTCGAGCGCCGTCAGATCTTCACCTCACCCCTGGTGAAGCAGATGCTTGAGGAGCTCGAGGACTGCATCCGCGAGCGCGATGCTCTCTCTGCATACGTGGTGGCGCAGGGAGACGAGATCGAGCGGTTGCGCAAGATCATCGCAGCGGCTAGGCTCTGAACGCCGGCTGTTGGGGCCGGCACGTCACTCCTGTTGGTGGTTCGTCAGGCGGTTGGCCGGTAGGGTTTAGGCTCTACCGGCCTTTCACGTCTTACCAAGGAGCTTGTCGAGGAGTGCTTTGTCTTCCTCGGTCTCGGCACGCACGGCGTGTTCAGTCTCTTGCACGGTGCGGCCATACTCACGGGGGAAGCGGCGCTCGAGCATCCACGCAGCGGCCTTCCAGTCCTGCACGGTGCCGTCGTAAGAACCGCCTCCGGTGGCTGCGCCACCTACGACCTCAAGCATGGCAGTAGCCGCCTCCGACTCTGCTGCACCGATGGTGCGCCAAGCCTGTACGAACTTCGGGTCGCCGCTCTCGCCCTTACGCATCCATGAGTCGAGGAGCGCTGCGGAGATGCCGGCGTGTGCGCACGCGAGGTTCTTGGTGAGGCCAGCGGCCATCGCACGGGCGACCTTGTGGACGACGAGGTCATCGGGTCGCTTGTCGAGGGGGTTCTCCTTCTTGGGGATGAGCTGTGCGCCGGTCATCACCTCGTGGGCGATGATGGCGGCTTCAGCGATCTCCCCGATGTCCTTGTGCATGACTGCACGGGCCTTCAGACCCTGCGCACGCTTGAACATACGGAACGACTTGCGGGCTTCAATCGACTCCCGCTTGGTGGGGCTGTCCCTCACTTGTTGCTCTCCGCACGCACGATTCGTGTAGCCCACGCATACGCGGTGTCGCCACCCCAGAGCGCCCACGCGATCGCGCCGGCAGACGGGTATCCCTCGCTCCCTGGTCGGAAACCCTTCCCCTGCTTGTCCACTTCGTGGCGCCGGAAGAAGGAGTACATCCGCTTCACGGTCTGAAGCGGGAAGGACGCACCGTTCGCGAGGTCGCGAGCGCGAGCCACACCTACAGCCGTGCCGCCACGGTTGAACTCCTTGCGCCACTCAAGACCCTTACGGGCGTTGCTGGCAGCACCGGGAGGCGGCTTGTAGGTCTTCTCGCTCATGGGTTCCCCTTGTAGTAGGTGATGATGTCTTGGTTGGACATCTTATCAGGGTCCAGTCCACGGTCTGCAAGGTCGGCTCGCAGGATGGCGAAGAAGTCTGGGTTGATGGTGTTGGCCTTCGCGGAGCGCTTCGCCATCTCGATCGCACCGAGACGTGCATTCGGAGCGAGCCGGTCGAGCCGGTTCTGACCAGCCTCTCGTGCGGTCTGCCGGATGCGCGGGTTCGCAGAGAGCATGTCGAGCGTCACCTGAATGTCCTGCGAGTTGAACTGCTCGGGGGTGAGCAGCCCTTCCTCGACGGCGAATGCCGCAGCGATCGAGGCATCGACGCTTTCACCCGCAGCGAGCTTTGTGTAGAACAGGCTCCGGTCAGCTTCGTACCCACGATTAGAGAGAGCGGCGGTGTACTGCTGTCCGCGGGCGAGCAGCTCGGCCTTGATGGACTCTGGCGGGCGCTCTTCTGGAGTGCGCGTAGCCGGCATTCCACCGGTACGGGCGATGCGACCAGTAACGATGCCTTCAGCAGAGCGGTCACGCGACTGGATGAACACGCGCCGGTTCTTGATGCCGGCCTGTGCCTTCAAGAAGACGCGGTCAAGCTCGAGCTTCAGGCGCTTGTTGGTGGGGTCTTCCGTGAGAGCGGACATCACCTGCACGAGATCCTCGGCATCCTTGGGCTCACCAAGAGCGGAGATCAACTGCGGGACCACGGCACGCAGGTAGACGGCGGTCTGCGCAGGGATCTGGTAGCCAGGGACAAGGTTCGTCCTCATCTGACCCATGTCGCTGTCGATGGTCTCGATGCCGATGGGAGTGTTCGTCTTCTCGGCAATGCCGAAGAAGTTGGCGATAGGCCCACCGACGTAGGCTCCGAGCGTGACCGGACGCAGAGTCGGGCTGTCGGGCTCTGCGTAGGACGAGCGCATGATCTCAAAGATGCTCTGGAAGACCGGGTTGTAGCCATCGGGGTTTCCGATGGTCTTGACGAACGCTTCCGAGAGCTTGAACGACAGCTCTGGATCGCTCTCTTCGTTCACCACTTCCTTCGCACCAGCGGTGATGGCCTCAGAGATCGCGAACACCCGGTTGAACGCCGACAGGTTGGAGTCTTCTGGACCCATGAAGTAACTGATCGAGTCGCTTCCGAAGTCGTTCTTCGGGTTGGCGGCGTCGTTCGCGAGCTGAAGACCACGCAGACGGCTGTCCGCGACCACTACGGAGAACGGAGTACGGTTCGCAGAGAACTCATCCGGCTCAAAGTAGCGCGGAAGCTTCGGCACGTAGTAGTCGAGGAACGGTGCAATCGCCGGGGAGTAGTCGTCATCGAACGCAAGAGCGTTCAAACGAAGGTCTCGAGAGGAGATTCCCGACTGCTTGAGGAGCCGGATCTGCTGTTCGTACCGCGGATAGAGCATTTCGGCGTCGATTTCGGCCTGGCTCTTGCCTTCCTTGCGCATCTGCTCCGCACGAGCGGCGTCGTCGGCCTTCATCGCATCGACATCGAAGCCATTCTGGTCGTGATTCTCCAGAAGGAACGACGCGGTCTGCGCGAGAGCGACCTTTCCACGGGTCCAGCGACCGAAACGGTAGCCAGAACGCGCTGCCTCGACGGCTCCACGCACACGATTGCCGTCTTGAGTGAGAAGACGGGCGACTCGGATCATGTTGCTCTTGTCGAACGCCCAGAACGGCTGGAAAACCTGAAAGACGAGGTTCTTTTCGATGGGATGCAGGTTCGCGCTATAGTCCATGAGCGCAGCAACCATGTCATCAGCGCTTTCACGAGCGATCTGGCGCACGCCTTCCTCACCGAGACTGGCTGCACCACCTGCTTCCTTGATGTTTCGCTCAAGAAGCGAGAGAAATGCGCCCGCACGCTTGCGGTCGGTGAGCATGGCGCCGATCGCGTCGGTCTGGTCGGTGAAGACCTTGCGGAACGCAGCGTAGGCTCGGTTGTCGTTGAACGCTTTGTTGAGATCGCGCACGACTTCGTCGGCCATGATGGTGTTTCCACCACCCGCACGAAGGAAGATGTCGCGAAGCTCCTTGTAGGAGAGGCCATAGAGGCGACTCACGTCCTCAGATGCGTTCAGCAACTTGCTGGTTTCGGTGCCGTAGGCAGCAAGACCGAGCCAGTTGTTGATGCGAGTCGCGATCTCGACGCTCTTCTCGGCATACGTGCCCGCACGGTAGCCGCCCATGAGGTCTGCAAGACCATAGGCGACAGAAACGGGGACGCCAAGAGGCTTCGTCGCGAACAGATTGGCGAGGACAGAGCCGGCCATCGACCGAAGACCCTGCCGCATGCCGGCGTTCGCGCTTACAGCGAGCTGGTCTGCATCCTGCACGAGGTTGTTCAGGTAGAACTCGGTGCGTGGCGAGAACAGCCCATAGACCGACGACTTCTTGTACGCCTGTCCGAACATCCAGCCAGGGTTCGTGAACCATCCGGTCGATCCATCAACACCGCCGCGAGTCGCGATGAGCATGTCGTTGACCGTCTTGTCCAGTTGACGCGCTACGGTCTCGGGCAGGTACAGACGCTGACCAAGCACCTTCTCGTAAGCCTTCAGCACTTCAGCAGCGGCGGTCCCCTCGGTCATGCCCTCTTCGATGGTCGCGCCAGTCAGACGAATGGCCGAGACGAGGCTGTTGTTCTCCGGTGCGTTGAAGAAGTCTGCGATGCCGTTGATCGGCTTGCGGGTATCGACCGCGCTCCCGTAGATTGCGAGCGCAAGATCGCGTCCACGAGCGGCTTCACGCGTCGAGACATCACCACCGCGCATCCACGCGTAGATCGCCAGCATCTCTTCCTTGGTGTAGAGCGCGCCCAGACTCAGCATCTGCGTGGTGGCGTGGTTGATGATGCCCTGCGACATCACCGCTTGAGCGAACTGAATGTCTCCAGTCGCTATCGCGCGCTCACCCATGACTCGTTCAGGAGTCATCCCAGAGATGATGTACGAAAGATCATTCATCGATCCGATGTCTTTTTCATCGAACGTCATGGTTCGGACGGTCTTGCGAAGTTCGTCTGCAAGAGCAGGGTCTTCCCTCAAGAACTTGGGGACATCCTCGACGTAGGCGAACGCCATGCTGTCTACGGCACGAGGATCGAGGTTCCCCAGCTCCTGCGTGGTCTTCCAGGTGGACCCGTAGTTGGTGTCGTCCAGCATCTGCATCACGGTCGTGAGACGCTGGTTCGGGTCCGTGACGTTGACGGCATCCACAGCCGCCTGAAGGTCGCGAGCCGCAGCATCGCCCATGCGCTCGATCTCGCGGTTGAGGTCACGCAGCGCCTTGGGGACGGTGCCTTCAACGACCTCACGCGCACTAGAGAACAGCGCACCCACACCACGACCAAGTTCGGCAACCTTCTGCATGCCAGGCGTCGAGGCAGCAACGCGGCGCACTTCTTCCTGCACCTGACGCTGGAGGTTGATCTCGCGCTCGGGGAAGGACGCGGCACGCGTTTCTGCGATGAGGTCACGGGCACGACCGGTCTCTGCAGCGAGGCTTGCAGCGACGTTGCGCTGGGCACGCTCGAGCTGGTCGGCCATCGCGCGACGAGGTGCGCTGACAGCGTCGTAAGCAGAGTCGGCAAGGTCGCCGTACTCATCGAGACCCTTCACGACCTTCGACTGAAGATTGATGGCCTCGCGAAGTCGCTGGCGCTCCTGCTCGAGCTTCGCCTGACGAGCGATCAACTCCTTGAAGCGCTTGTCGAGAGTGGCGTCGGGGATGCGCGACTCTGCTACGACGGCACCAGCCTCACGACGTACCTGGTCGAGGCGCTCGACCGCGTTGTCGCGATTGTTCATCGCAGCGTTCACGACCCGGCGCTTCACCTCGGTGGGGCGATCCTCTCCGGTGTAGAGCGGCCCCTCTTCAGGGGCAGCACGACCAGCGACGGTAGGCGCCTCTTCAGGCGCAACGCGAGCAGCAGCAGCGGGCGCGGTCTCCTTGACCACCTGCGGCTTCGGCACGGCACGCTTCAGAAGATCCTTGTACCCGTTGGCGTCCATCGCATCATCGGGGCTGATGTCGAAGTCCGTAGCGGTCGGACGCTTCGGGGGAGCGATCGGCTCGGTGACGTGGCGGTTGTACGCACCATCGTAGCGGATCTTCCCGGCGCTACCCTTAAATGCGACCTTCTCACGCTCGGCAAGCGCAGCCCACTCGGCGTTCGTCATCGGGCGAGCGATGTCGTAGACGGCCATGCGCACGCCTTCCTTCGTGCTGCGACCCGTACCTACGGTGTAGGACGGAACGCGACCACGCTCGGAGAGGATGGCCTCTTCAGCAGGAACGAGGACGCTTCGGCCTTGAACGCGAACGCGCTGCGGACCCTTGCTAGTGACGTACTCTGTCGGCTGCACCACGAGGTACTGCTTACCGTCGCGAACCTCTGCACCAACGATGTACCCGGTGAAACGATCGGACACCGCACCTTCGTCAGCGAAGCGAGTCGTTCCATCAGGCAGCACCACGGTCTGCCGCAGCGGTCCAGCCTGTTCAGCGAGGTTGGGGTTGCGGACTTCAACGAAGTCGTCCAGGCGTGCGACTAGCGGGTCGAAGCCTTCCGGAGCGGAGCGATACCCTAGCCAACGGAAGTAGACGTTCTCACCTCGAGCGCGCCGCGTACCATCCGGCATCGACGCCGCGATCTTGTCGAGGTCATCGTAGAACTTCTTGGCTTTGGCTCCGTCGAACTTCGGACCACGTCCCCAGAACTCACTCCCGGTGATGTATTCCTCAAAGTGAGGAAGACCTACACGCGCTGCGAACTCACGCTTCGCCGTGTCATGCTCGGCCATGCCGGCGTCGAGGTACTTACGGATCTTGTCCGCGTTGTCCTTCGTAACGGTCTGTGCGTTCAACGCTTCGTTGAAGTTCTTCTCAATCGTTGCCTTGATCGCAGGACCATCAGCCATGAGGTAGCGTTCGACGTTGTCGATTCCGCGATTCCTAGCGAGCTTGTAGAGGTGCTTCGGATCGCGGACGCTTTCAGCCGTGATCGGAGGGCGATCCGTGAGAATAAGATCAGGGCGCTCCCACGGTTCGTTCGTCACACCGTAGATGCGGTTGCGGTCGAGACCGTAGCGCATCTCGACCTGAAGACGAGCAGCGGCATTGTCAGGAACGACGGTACGGAGCGCACCGTTCACAGCGTCAAGCTGCTGGGCCACAGCGGCAGAGTCAACACCAGCAGCAGACGGGTCAGACGCGATGTCTACAGCATTCTCTACGGTAACTTCGGAGACCGGTGGGACAGTCGCAGTCTTGCGCGCCTTGGTTGCTTCAGCAGCAGCCTTCACCTGCGCCTTCGGAACCTTCATCGACCGCGCACGCTGAAGATCTTGAGACGCCATCTTGGCGTTCTTGAGCGCATCGTTGACCGCATCAGTTGCAGCCTTGAGCCGCAACTTTGCCTCTGCAGACGAGATGAATCGCTCCTGAATGTCGTTCATCTCGATCGCATCTTCAGCGAGCTGGTTCAAAACCTTTGCCTCGCGAGCCTCAAACTCCTGCAGCTTCTGAAATGCACGAGCAGCATCTGCGCTGTCGAGACGACGGAGAAGCTCAAGCTCGGAGTACGGCGCGGTGCGCTGACCGCTAGTGACCAGACGCTGACCTTCGTTCTCGATGATGCTGATCAGTTCACCAGCAGGACCGGAGCGCAGCGTTGAGATCAGATCCTTGACAACGGCAGACTCTGCGACCGTGAGCGACTTGTCGCCCTTACCGCGCAGCCACTCGTGGAGGCTCTTCGCCTTGGTGGTGCTTTGCGCTTCTGTCGGGGTGACTAGCGTGCCAAACACCCGCTGAACGTCTTGCACGTCGATGGCTGCAGCAGACGGGACGGTGGGCGGTTCAGGAGCGGCCCGCTTCTCACCGAGCATCGTGCGCACGGCTTCATCGGACGCATCGCTGATGCGAGTGCGGATGTCTTGAGGGTCAATACCACGCAGCGCCTCAAGCGAGGCAGACTTCGCCTTTGCCTTGGTGAGGGCCTCACGCTCTACGGAGAGAGTCTTCGCTTGAGCCTTGATGGTGCGCTCGATCTCTTCCGTAGTAGGCTTCAACCGGCTCTGCTTCAGAGCGTCATCTGCAGCAGCAACGCGCTTCTCCGCACGCGCTACGTCATCAGCAGCACGGGTGGCGGCATCATCGAGCAGCGTGACGATGTCGTTCTGGTCCTTGTTGACGAGGACGCGGAACTCGTTCGACCGCTCTGCAGGAGGAGCGTCCTCGACAAGGGCGTCGAGAACCTTCTTGAGGTCAGCGTCCTTGTCCACAGCCTTGAGGAACTCATCGCGGTAGACCCTAGCGAGCGCAGGGTTCACCTCATCAAGCGTGACGTTGATGTTTGTCGGGTGGTTGCCGCGTGCAGCGATGACGGCGTCGAACAGTTTGCCCTCATCACGCGTGCTGCTGTAGATGCTCTTCGCACGCTTGACGGTATCGACCATGTCGCGGATGGCGCCGGGGATGCCGACAGGCGGGAGACCTCCAGCCTTTCCTGCACGAGCGACAGCAAGCGCATCGCTGGCGTTGATGATGAAGCGACCAGCATCCACGGTCTTGCCGAGAGCGAGACCGGCAGCGGGTGCGGCGACTACCTCAAGACCAGGCACGCTGACCTCGGCGGCCCCAGCAGCAGTCAGCACACCAATCGCAAGCGCCTTGTCGGCTGCGTCTCCGCGCTCAAGAGCGTTGCGGACCCAGTCATTCTCCATCGCATCAACGAGCGGAGTGCGACCGGCCTGGATGCGAGCGAGAGGATCGCCACGCAGACCACGAGACTCGCCTGGTGCAGCACCAAGGTTGATGCCGCCACGCTCGCCCGGCATGGGGATCGCAGACGCAAGCGCAGCGACAGGCGCCGAGACACCACGCAGCACTGCAGACGGGATGCTCTCGACGCGTACTGCCTTGCCCGTAGCCGTAGGCGCTACCTGCGGAAGGAAGATGTTGGCGACCTCTCGCAATCCCTCGACTGGTCCGCGCCCGAATGCATCATTTACGGTATCGACCGTGACGACGTTCATGCCGCCACGAATGACGGGGTTGCCGGCGACACGCAGGGAGTCGAGCGTCTTATCGGCCTCAAGGTTGAACGACTCTTCAGCCGCTCGAGCTTCAGCGATCTCCTGCGGGTTCGTGCTGTTCAACTTCTTGTCGTTGCCGGTCTGCTGCATGCGACCAGCGACGTACCGGCTCTTGAAGTCACGGATGAGCTTCGGGTAGTTGTTCGCACGGGTAGCGGCGTCGAACTTCTTGGCGTCCGCGTCCATGCGCTTGACGAGGCTTGCGGTCAGTTCGTCACCACCGAGACGTGTCTCAAGGGCACGCACGAACTTCTCACGCTTGTCGATCTCTGCGAGAGGGTCCGTAGCCGCGACAGACGCCGCACGCGCAGCAGCCCTAGTTGCACGAGCGTTGGCGTCCTCACCCATGCGGATGGTGGTGAGATCGCTAGCGAGCGTGCCGAGCGCAGACAGAGCGCGAGAGGACGGGACCGTGATGCCAGCGACCTTCTTCGGCGTGAAGGCGACCTTGGTGGCGGCAAGGCGACGAACCTCTTCATCCGGCATGGTGATGCCGCGGCGGCGGTTGTCTGCGATGATTCCAGCCTGTGCCGAGTAGAAGGAGCGGAGCATCTTCCGCGATTCATCGACGTATTCGCCAGAGAGGATGTCCTCGTCGGGCACATCGGCGGGCTTGAACTCAAGCGCAGACGCAGGGATCTTTGCAGCCTCTGCGGCCCTCGCAGCCTTCACCTCTGCCCGCTTCGCCTCGACCATCGGACGGGTCTGCTCTTCAACCTGGCTCGCGATGGTGACCGGTTCAGGAGCAGGGGTTGGCGTAGGAGCGGGTGCAGGTGCGGTACGCCCCTGAACCTTGATGACCATCGGCGCAGGGGCAGCAGGAGCAGCGGGCTTTGCAGCAGCCGTCGTCGGGGTCTTGCGGACCTTCTTGCGTGGTGCGGGCGGCTTCGGCGTAGCAGCAACAGGTGCGGGAGCGGGAGCGACAGGCTTGGGCGCAGGTGCAGCAGCAACAGGTGCGGGTGCTGGCGCAGGTGCAGGAGCTGGCGCAGGGGCAGGAGCGGGCGCAGGAGTCTGGGCCTTCATGGCCTCAAACAGGCGACGACGCTCTTCGGCCAGCTTCTGCGGGTCAGGCATGGTTCCCTCTCGACGCTAGTCTAACGTCAAGATGGCTACTGCGAGAAGACACCAGCAGACAACGCTTGCTGCCTTGCTGCCTCACGTTCTGCACGCTTACGCCGCAGCGCATCAAGACGAGACTTGAGCGCAGCAGTATCGGGAGCAGCGACGGTCGGAACCTCTTCCGGCTCCATCGTGATCGTCGCACCAGAGAAGATGTCTTCCTCTGGAGCCGGTGCAGCAGCAGGAACGGGCGTAGGTGCAGGAGCAGGGGCCGGAGCAGCAACAGGAGCGGGAGCCGCCGGCTTTGCAGGTGCAGGAACAGGCGCAGGTGCAACGGGGAATGCCGGCATGTCCGCAAGACGCGGAGACGCTACAGCAGACGTTGCAGAGGTCACGCTAGGCATCATCGGTTCAGGCGGAGGCTCGGGGATGGTTCCGAACGTAGGCGTCGGGATGGTCGCAGGAGTCGGGGTTGTGCGACCAACCATCACCGGGACCTTCGCAGGCGTTCCGACAACAGTCTGCACAGGCTGCGGAGCATTACCACCCGTCATAGCGGACGGAACCGCTTCACGAACCTCTGCACCAGCCTCCTGACCAGGAGTGACCGTCACCGACGGAGCGGGGATGGGTGCGACTGCGGTGGGGGCGACACGCGCACGCATACCAGGTGCGCCAGCAACCTCACTAGAAACAGGTGCAGGAATGGGCGCAGCCACGGTCGGAGTGACCACACGACGCACAGCAGCAGCCTGTGGGGTGATCTCTGGTGGAGTCGCTGCTTCAACGGCAGGGAGACCACCCATCCTAGCTCGAGCAGCAGCGAACGGCGCACGGATACCACGCGCACCGGTCTCGCCCTCAAGAGGCGTACCCGTACCGCTGGTGACATCGCCTTCCTTGTACTCACGCGAGGAGACGATCTTCTCCTTCGGGATGACGATGCGCCGACCCTCGGTGGTCTCAATGACCGTCGCTCCCGGCGGGTCGCTAGGCAGCAGCGCAGTCTCACGACCCACGATGGTACGGGTCTTTGCGGGAGGAGGAACCGGAGCCTCTGCAATGCCGAGAGCATCATCCGATGCAACAAGCGGAGCAGCAAGCCGCGTAAACGTCATACCGGCAAGACGAGCATCACCGGGCTGAACCTCTACAGGCTCCATGCCGGGGCTAGAAAGGAAGATCTTTCCGGTCGCAGTCTTGAACACCGGGGTGCCACCCTTGGTGGTTCCGCTCTCGATGTAGGTCTCGGCATCACGCGCAGCCTTGACCTCTGCTTCCGTGGCGTACTTCCCGTCGATGGTGCGGAACTTACCGTCAGGGTGAACCTTGGCGCGGTCGGCCTCGTTCTTCTTCTCTTCTTCAGCCGACGTTTCAGAGACCTCGACGGTGAGGTTCTTACGCTCGGGCAGACGGCCACGCACTCCCTGCATGAACGACGGGAGCGCCTGTGCGCGCGGTCCCATCGCAGCCTGTCGGGCAGCAGCACGGAAGGCGCGCTCGTCATCGAGGCCAGGGACGTAGACCGTGTTCGTCGCGCTGTCGTAGCCGGGAAGGTCTTGATCGCCGGGCTGATCGGCCTTGCGGGCGTACCCTACGGTGAAGCCGTTGCTCTTCGCCCACTCGTGGAACTTCGGCTGACCCATGAGGCGGGCCTTGAAGCTCACGCTCTTGAACCCGCTGTTGGCAGCATCGACCTTGCTCTGGATGCCAGACATGATCGCGGTGATGCGCGTCTCTGGATTCTCGGCAAGAGCATCTCGGATAACCTTGATGCGCTCTTCGTATGCGGCGCGCTTCGCTTGAGAGTCACCAAGACCGGGAAGCATACCGGCCTGTACGCGAACCTGGTCGTAGACATCGTCTGGAATGCTCGCGAGCTTCGACCCTACGGCGGCGATTCCAGCAGCACTTCCGGCGCTGCTCTTCAGGTTCGAAAGAGCATCTTGACCGAAAGCGTTGATGATGACTTGAGCGGCAGAGTCGAGCGAGTTTGCCGCCTGAATACGTAGGTTGCGCTGCTCAAGAATCCCCGCGCCACCTTCCAGACCAGCGACGGTGTTCTCGTCGTATCCAGTAAGGTCCATAAGACGCTGGAAGTCAGCGGTCAGCGTGGGGTCATACGCAGCATCGCCAACAAGGTCGATGTAGTTGCGCCAGATGCGTGCAGCATTTTCAGGGATTCTAGCCTGACCGGGCTCCGTCACATTAGAGTCGCGCAAGATCCTGTCGATACGACTCTCGTTCGCTGCGATTCCACCCTTGTTCACCTTGTTCTGAAGCTCAAGGATGTCGATCAGGTACTTGACCTTGTCCTGACCGCTGACGGAGCCACGCGCGACCATTCCACCGTAGCGGTTGTTCACGTCTACGAGCTTCACGAACGCGTTGTTCTGTCCCTCGCCAATCGCCTTGTCGAGGCTGCGCTGCGACGTGAGAAGAGCCACCAACTCCTTCTCAAGAGGATCACGCTGTTCAGCGTAGATCTTCACCGCAGCGTTCAGCATCGCGATGTACTGATCAGAAAACTGCTTGGTGAGGTCGGCTCGCGTGGGGGCGGTAGCGGGTGCAGCCATGACTACTGTCCTCCCATGAAGGATCCAAGGAACTTCGCTACGAACGAGTCTTCAGTCTCGCCAGGAGCGAGCAGCTTCTCAAACGGGTCTGTGGTTTGAGCCTCTGCAGCCTTCTGTTCGGTGATCTCTGCGCCGCGCACCTTGGCCTCACCGAGCGCCCGCATACGGCGAAGCTCACCGATGGACTGCGCACGCATCTCATTCGCCATGCGCTCACGGGCCACTGCATCTGCAGACGCCTGTCCGAGCTGCTGCTGCGCCGTGAAGAACGCACCCTGACGCGCACCACCCATCGCTGCCGCACGCTCAAGGTCGGCTTGCTGCTGCTGCTGCACGGAGAGCGCCTGTTGCTGCGCACCCATCGTGGCTTGCTGAACCTCGGCAGCACTCGGCGCTAGCGACTGGCCCATACGGATCTTGCGAAGCGACTCGCTCAAGGTCTTGTCGTAAGCCTTGGTGAACTCGTTCCCGCGAGCGCGATCGACCATGCTGCCGATGCCCTTTCCGACGCCGTACCCAGCAGTCGCGCCGGCAGGACCGCCGAACGCACCACCTGCGACGGCTCCGATTGCACCACCGATCATCTCACTAGTTGTAGCCACCAGACCTCCTAGCGAACCGCCAGCACAGTAGCACTGCGCACGCGTACTCTAACGCGGTGGTTGCTCTCATAGTACGCTTCTTCTTGGTCGTAGATCTCGCCCGTCTCCACCTGCTGGTTGTTGCGGACGGAGACTCGCAGGGTCGCCTTGTGCCAGCCGAGAGGCATGTTCTTTACGCCGAACGAGAGGTTCATGTGGCGAGAGAGGAACGCCTCTCCGATATCGTACCTATCTACGTTAGAGGTGTAGCCATATGGATGCGGGTACACGCTGATCGGCAGGAAGCGCTCGACCACCTGCCCGCCGTCTACGTAGACAGCGATGCGGATGTTGCTGCTGTCCTGATCATCCTGACTGCCTTCTGCTGGGCGACCGCGTAGACGCCACCACGAGAGGTGCATCGCGAGGTTGATCATGGTCATGCTGGCGTTGCTGCGGAGGAACCAGGTGATGCCGGTACCTGCGATCTCACGCTTCTCGTCGCTGCGTCCCCATGCCGTCTCGATGTAGTCCTGCGACTGCAGCATCCCGCTGCTCTGTGCATACGACATCTGGAACGGACGGATCTGCTCGTTCTTGATGAGGTAGAGCGGGCTGAAGTTGACGGTCGGCTCAAGGTTGCCGTTGCTCGTCTGGTAGAGCGACTCGCCCGTCACGTTGCTGTGCAGATCGCGGTTGAACTGATCCGCGTTGAACGTGGACCCGTCAGCAGGAACGTAGGGCAGAACGACGGTAGACATTCAGCGCTCCTGAATCCATGCGGACGCGTTGCCGCCGTTTACGGTGACCTCAATGGCAGCAGCACTACCACCAGAGGTTCCGTGCCATCCGTTGAAGCAGATCTCAACGCGCTCGACGCTAGTGCTGCCAATAGCCACAGAGAGCGTGTCCGTGCGGATCGCTAGGAACAGAGGAACGTCCTCGTAGCACGGGTTCGTCGTCTCCTTCGGGGTCAGGCCGATGGACGCGTTGAACGTGTACGCGAAGTTGTCGTTCGTGCAGTAGACCTCTGCACGGTCGATGTTCACCGCATTCCCGCCAGCGGGCTTCACGCGGATGGTGAAGCAGCCCATCACCTGACTACGCGTACCAGCAGTGACTCCAGTGCGGCGAGCGTTCTTCATCGCGACGTTCGCCATCACGATGAACCACCCGCTGTACGTCGAGAGGTTCCAGCCGGCGCCACCGTTGTCCAGCACCAGCAGGTTCGCGCTAGCGTCCTGCACGATGGTCCACCCAGCGTTGTCGCCGTAGACCTGGTACTGCTGCGTCGTGGAGTAGTCGGTGTTCTGGATGACCTCTACGTCGCGCACCCGCACCGCATCAGGCAGCACCTCGGCACGCAGCGCACCACGCTCGGTGTTGCCGGGGACGATGGCGTTCATCCGGTCCTGAATGCTGTCTAGCCGGTCAACGTAGAGTGACTGGTTCGACAGCACCTGCCCCTCGTTGAAGGTGGTGATTCCGCTCGATGGGTTCAGCAGAACGCCGCCGCCCCATGCGTTGCACTTCAGCACGAACATCTGCCGATTGAACACAGCAACGGTCGAGCCAAGGCGGTCTGTGGTGAAGAGACCGCTAGTGTTGTTGTCCACGAGGCCATCGCCTTGTGGAAGGCGACGTGCAACGATCTCGATGGTGTGCGTACCTTCGACAACGGGGATCGCGTAGGTCAACCGAACGGGCTTCGCCGCGCCTCCGATACCTTCGGTGTTCTGCACGTACCGGATGTGGCGGTAGTCGAAGTAAGTGAAAGCACCTGTAGACTTCGCCTTGTACAGCATCTGTCGGGACTGGTCGGGGAAGATGACTGACCCGGTGATGGTTTCATCGATGACTGCGCCATCCACGCGAATAGCGAACTGAACGCGCACCGGATCCTGCGTGGCGTTGTTGGGGTAGTCAAGCGCGCCCCCGCTGATGCCGCCCTTCCAGCACGCGTAGGTCATCTGCGCCACGACCCACAGTACGTCCTCGCCCGTCTTGATGTCTTTGGTGAGGTCAGCAACGAGCTGCCACGCCTGGCTGTAGTCAATGACGGCCATGTTCGCGTTGTAGTTGAACCACGGCGGGTTCGCGGTGGTGGCGCCGAAGCCGGGGCTCACCTCCTTGAACTTGAGGTGCTTGCTGGTGTAGGCCCCTTCGTCGCTGCCCGTACCGGAGAGCGGGTCGATCACCGAAAGCGGAAACGTGCCGGTCGTGACGGCGTTGATGTCCTGCTCGTTGATCTTGCCCCAGATCTTCTCTGCGATCGGCGTAATGACGCTGTCGAGCGCAGTAGGGTCGGGAAGCTCTTGGGGCTTGAAGGCTTTGGGCGGGAAGATGTGAGCCATGTTCAGCCCTTCATAATGCGTGCGCCACGCTCGGAGGCCACGACCCCGTCGAACGCGAACGCTGCGATGTTGAGGTACTCGCCATCTGCCGGCTGGCAGACCAGCTCAAACGCGAAGCTGTCCACGCTGCGAAGGTGCATGTCGAACCGGCGCCAGTACAGTCGAGGCGACAGCGCCTTGTCCGTGCCGACCACGAGGTTCGACAGATCGACCGTTCTGTCGTCTGCATCGAGCGTGAGGCTACCGGTGGCGATTACCTCGTCCCACCGTCCGTTGCGGTAGCAGTTGACGACTACCTGTGCGCTGCTGCTCTCAAGGAAGCCGACGTACAGCACCGCGGCGTTGAACCGCGTAAGACCCGCGCCGTCGATCTTCAGCCAGCGGCTCGTGTACTTGAACTGCGTGAGCGACGTGGGGTCGTCCCGCACTTCGTGGTCCAGCACCAGCAGCGAGTTGGTCTCGTTGTTCGTCTGCGCAGCCGCCAGCACGTACTGACGGTAGTCGCGAGTCACGCACAGGTGATGGTAGGAGCGGTTGTGCTGCTGCTCGCGCCAGCCGGTGCCGTCGTAGCAGAAGATGGCGTTCGGCGTGTTGCTGCCAGGAGCCGTTACGGCGCACACGTACTCGCGCTTCGTCGGGTTGTAGACGGCCACCGAACGACTGGTCTTGCCCATCTCGAGCCCGCGCAGGAAACGCTCGATCGGCTCGCTGATGTACGAGACATCCTTCCCGTTGTAGGAGTAGAAGCCGTCTCGGCCTAGCCACACCATCTCGCCCCACGCGGTCGAGCAGATGGATGACGGGGCCACACATCCGATGCCGTTCGTGATGGGCGTGCTGACGTAACTGCCTGGGCTCGACTCGCTGATGGCGTAGACGTTGTGGACCGTGAACGCTAGCAGCACACCGTTGAACGTCGCGAGGCCCGTGACCTCTGCACCGTTCGGGTCGGGGAAGATGTACCGGTCTGGTCGGAAGCTGCCGGGGTAGCCGGGATCCGAGAAGTGAACGATGCCGGGGTTCGATGTCGTGTTCGCGACGGCGAGGCCACCGTTGTACGAACACATGATCTTGAACGTCGGGACCGTGATGTAGTCCTGCGCTCGCGCTCCCAGCAGACCATCTGCGGTCTCGTCGGGGTAGCACGTCGTCTCGTTGTCGGGAATGCGGGCAAGGAGCCGCAGCCCACTGCCCTGGTGCAGGGTGTCCGGCGTTCGCAGCAGACGACGCGCCACCGTACCGGTAGGACCGACCGAGATGTTGTCCACCCAGAACTGACGCTGAAGGTCATCGTAGGTGACGGCGTTACCCGCGAGATCCACCCACACAATAGGTGGTGAAGCCGTAGGGTCGAACGTCTGGTACTTCGTGCGGGTCTGCTCTTGCCGCACACGCACGTTCGTCTGCGGGCTGATCTTCGAAAGGTTGCCGAAGGCGTCCTCGTACTGAACGGCGTAGTTCCACGACCCCTCGAGCATCTGCCCGATGGCGTTGTCGTTCGGCTCGGTGTTGCCGTTCTGAATAGCGGAGATGTCCGACGAGATCGTTCCGATGTCGCCAGGGTGAGCGTAGCCGCTGTTGTTCGTGGCTCGCTGCAGGGCGTTGTCGTTGCCGACCGTAGGGCCAAGGACGGTAGGTCCGTTCGGCACTCGGTCGTAGCCGAGAGGCAGCAACGCCGACGTGGTCTGCGTGATGTAGCCATCGTAGACGAGCGGGTTGTCCACGCCGTTCGTCCACACGATGCGTCCACCGACCTCGCAGAACTGGTCGGGGTACTTGTAAGAGGCGGTCTCGGTCAGGCCCGTATGCACAGCGGTGAAGGCGTTCGTCGCCCATCCCGTCTGCGTGTACATGGTCGAGCCAGACCGGACCATAAGCACGTCCCGCATCCCCTGGTCCAGCAGAGCGTGGAACACAGAGTAGACGCGAGACGGCCATGCGAACGTGGTGTACCGACAGGGTCCACGAACACTCGCGAGCGTCCCTTCCGATGTGCGCTGCAGATTGCGAATCTGGAACGCGAACTCATCGGCAGAGTAGGTCTTGCCGCTCTCGATGACCGGCAGAACTACGGACGAGCGAGTGTAGGACATCAGACGGCTCCGCGCTTCTTCACCGCAGTATCAGCAGCGACAGGGGTAGGCTCCACCGGCTTTGCAGCGGGGAACAGAACGTGATCGTCGCGCAGCGGGTGCCACTGGCTGCGGCTGTTCCAGCCTTCGCCCTGGGCCACGCGCAGCGGGTTGCGGAAGCCGCCCCACAGAACCGCTTGCCACTGACCGTTCGCAGACTCCTTCACGCCGATGATGGTCGCGCTCTCGGCGGCATCCGGCCATACGCTCACCCACACGTCACCGACGCTGGGCTTGTCGTACAGAATGGTGTCAGACATTGCTTCTCCTGAAGGGGCTACGAGGTCATCGGCCCGAACCGCAGCCCCGTGAATCGACGGTTCGGGTAGTTCTGCACGAACCAGGGAAGTCCCGGTACGAGACGTGCAGGATTCGCGTACATCGCCTTCAGCTTCGGAAGGTGGAGGTCGAGGTACAGTTTCAGGTGCGAGGTGGCCTCGTCCATCTGACGGTCCATCAGACAGAGGTAGTAGAGGCCCAGCTCGATGAGCGCATCGTGGCAGTCGGGGTGGACCGGCGGCGCATCGTAGTCGTTGACGAGCTTCTCGGGACGACGGCGCACCCGAAAGTTGACCTCGTACCGCTCATCCTGATGCGGGTAGAACGTATACGCGTAGTAGCCGTGCGACTCTGGAAGACGCCGGTAGTAGTCGGGGATGACGCTACCATCGTCAGTGTACGAGGTCGTGACACCGTCCACGTCCGCGAGGTACTGGAAGATCGAGCCGGCCTCGATGCTGGTGTGCGACGGACCAGCACCGGTCGTGATGCGGCGACGGTAGATGCGCTTGTAGATGCCGCTGCGGCTGTATCGGAGCGTCGTGTTGTCCCCGAAGTTCAACTGCCAGTCGATCTCGGGCAACGCCAAGATGATCGAGTTGAGCGCAGTTGTCGCTGTCGCGCTGATCGGAGACGGCGCGCTCTCCCACATGGGGATGGCCGTACCGTTCGCACTCGTGAACTCAAGGTCACGCTTGCCCCAGCAGTAGGTGAAGCAGTATTCGAACGATCCGAGAGGCTCTGGTCCTGCCCACGCGTTCTGCGAGGTCGTGGTGGTGATGACCTTGACCGGCGCGTCGATCTGGAAGTGCCTCCCTCGAGCGCAGTACTCGGGACGCCCGATGACGTTCCCGCGCACGTTGTCATGCTCCATGTAGGAGGCGAACGCTTGAGGAAGGCAGATGATCTGACTGATGTTCGGATCGTGGATGCCACCATCCACAAGCTCCATCACGTCGTCGCTGAAAAAGAACTCGGGCTGGTGCAGCCGGAAGCTCACGTTCGTCAGCGTGATGCCGGCCTGAATCGGTCGGTCGAGGCTCACGAGGTAGTGGTTGTCGTAGGGAGCCGGAACCATTCCCGGCGTCTTCAACCAGAACTCGCGGCACTGCCGGCGATGCCAGACGTTCTTGGAGTCTACGAACTCGATGTGGTAGATGCCGTCCCACGTACCGTCGATCGCCGGGTTCAGCGCACCAGAGACGCCGAACGACAGTACCAGCGTATCGGTGGTGGTGGAGACGCCCCGACCGAAGTCCGTCTGCGTGTAGTCCTTATTGACCACCACGTAGTCGGTGTCTGGGATGACTGCGCCAGGCACATCGGACGCGATGCGCTGAAGCGCGAGGTTAAGCACGTCGTCTAGTTCAGACGAGAAGTTCTTGGTCGTGTCTGCGTTCCACGCCCGAATGGTGAGGAGCCTGTCGCGCCAGTCCTTCTTGTTCATGCTCACCTCCTAGCACGAAGCCGGTGACTAGGGAGTGTACCCCAGCCACCGGCCCGTGTCGCACCTTGCGGTGATTACGGCTTGATGTAAGCCGAACCAGCCACGGTGCCCGCCGCGAGAGCGACGGAGTTGAACGCCACGAGGTCGTTCGTGCCGATGGTGCCAGCGTTGAACTCGCCCGCCGCAACGCAGGTCAGCGAGCTGTTCGCACCCACGCCAGCCGCGATGCCGAGAACGCGACCGTAGCCGCTCGACAGCACGAAGCCGAAGTAGTTGTCGAGGAACAGGCTCGACACGCCGTTGAGCGTGTAGGTCTGCGCCACGCCGACGAAGCGAGCCGCGGACGCCGCCGTCGTGCTGACAGCAACCTCCCACGTCGCGCTTGCGTCCTTGATCATCGTGCCCTGGCCGACCTTGAGGCTACCACCGGAACCATTCTTGACGTAGGTCCAGATCTTGGTGCCGGTCGAGTCCTTGGTGAAGACCTTGTAGCCCAGCTTGTAGTTGGCGGTGCTGTCGATCGCAGACACCGCATCAGAGGTGAACTCGGTAAGCATCTTTCGATCCTCCGTAGATTAGGACGCGCCGCCGGCAATGCAGCCGTGGGCGGGGAACTTGGTGAGAACCATCTGGTGGTGCAGCTCGACCTTGGCGGTCACCGCATCCTGCTGCGCGATCTGGTCGGTGAAGTCCGAGATCGTCATCTTCTGGATGTGGATCAGCTCGAGGAAGTCGGTGTTGATCATGTAGACCACACCGGTACGCGGGTCGAACTCGCTGCCAGTCGGCGCCACGAAGTCCGTGGTCAGGTCGATGAGGTTCGACGCGTACACGCCGCCCACGCCGATCACGTCCTGAATGAGGTTCGACTTGTCCGTGTTCTCGGGCAGAGCCGTGAGACGGACGAGGTCGAGCTTCGCGTTCTGGTAGTTGCCGAAGGTGTCATCGTCCATCACGATGATGTCCGGCCCACCGTTCGGCTTGCCGCTGTACTGCGCGCACTGACGGTAGAGCTTGCGGATCTTGCTGATACCGTCCGTCGCGAACGCCGTGATCTGCTGCGCCTGGTTGAAGTGGTAGTTGGCAGCGGACTTGGCGACGTTCTGCACGGTCTGCGTCTGGTTCGCGGGGGTCGCGAAGTCGAGGAGACCGTTCGTCACGCCCGTGCCGACACCAGCGATGAACTGGCCGTTGAAGGTCGTGAAGCCCGCGAGCTCCGCGCTGTCGATCGCGATGCCAGCCGAACCGCCCGTGAGAAGGTACTTCTCGTAGTCGGTCGTGAAGCCGTCCATCGTCACCTTGGGGTAGGTGTCGATGAGCTTGATCGCGCCGAGACGGCCCTTGTTCTGCATCAACTCCTTCTTCGGGATGTTGATGGGGAGAACGACGCGGTGGAACTCGACCTGGTACTTCTGGCTCTTCTTGTACCGGGTCATGTCCAGCGTCTCGTCGCCATTGAAGATGCCGGTGCCGCGGGCGGGCGAGCCGGACATGATCGGGCGCTCGATGAGCGTGCCGCCGTCAGCGGAGATGCGGCCCTTCTTCTCGAGGGCACGGAAGGTGGGGACGTTCTGGTAGAACGCGCTGACCATCGGACCCTTGAGGTCCGCGAGGGTCGTGTTCAGAAGTTCGATAGAAACCGACATGAGCGTAGGCTCCTGTGGAGAGAGGAAGAGGAGAAAGACTGCTTGCTCGCCTTCCCATCCAGAGGAGCCTACCGTGCTTGCGCCTACGATGCTTCCGGTGGGGGCTACTTCAACCGTAAGCAGTAGACGGACATTCTGTCAAGCATCGGACAGAATGTCACTCATCATCTGGCTCACCCATCGCTTGAGCGCGAAGCGACCGGATGGCATCATCATACGACGTGAACTCACGCGAGGACTGCGTCGTAGACGGCTGCGGGCGCGTACCCGGTGCGGTCTGTGCGCGGATGCTCGGGGGCGGCTCGACCTTGCGAGGACCAGGCGCCTGTACCGGAGCCGGCATGATCGCTCGCGTCATCTTCGCAGCAGCATCGCTGTCGAACCCAGACTCGATGAGCTTGAGGAAGTGCGAGAACGCACCGCTCTCCGTCCCGTTCTCATCGACCGAGTAGTCGTTGTAGATGTCGGGGTAGTCGGTCTTGAACTTGTTGTCGAAGAACTCCGCTTCCTTCGCGGCCACCTGCTCCTCGTAGGAGACGAGACGAGTCTTCCAGTCGTCGCGCTCACGCTCAAGAGCAGACAGCGTCGAGTCCTTCTCGGATAGCGCCTTGGTGAGGCTCTCGATCTTCGCGTTCAACTCGGACGAGGTGTCGTCAGAACCAAGGAGACGCTCGACCCACGCGCTGTGGTCCTTGGCCTCGGCAACGCTCTTCTCGAGCGCAGCCTTCTCCTGCTGCCACGACTGCTGGCCCTTCTTGAACTCTTCGAACTTCGTCTGGTAGCCGCGCTGCCAGGTGGCGTGCTTCGACTTCAGACCACCCTCTACGGACGAACGGACGTTCTCTGGAAGGCTCGCCCACCACGGTTGAGACTTGAGACTCTCAAGCTCACCGTTCCACGCAGAGGCGGCATCCTCGCCACCTGTCGTCGTAGATGCGGCAGGAGAAGCGTCACCGCTCCCGGTTTCAGATGGCGAGGACGCCTCCTGCGCCACCGTATCCTGCACGACCTCACTCGTGTTCGTTTCCATGCTTCTCCTCGTACTAGGGTGTGGGCGGTTGCTGTCCCGCCCGTTCAGGAACTACATGCCCATCCGCATACGGTACGCCTGGGCCTTGCCCTCATCCTCCATGCCGTCCTCGGCCATGTCGGACATCTCGGCATCCTTCTTCATCTTCATCATCTTGGCGCCGACAGAAGGCATCGCCTCCTCCTCGGTGGGCTCCTCCTCCATGCCGGGCTTCGGCGCCATCTCGATCTTCGTCATCACCACGCGCACGACCTCGGGCTGTCCCTTCAGCATGGACGCCAACTCCTCGGGCGACTTGCCCTTGGTGCTGTCATCGAGCTGCGCCGCCATGAACAGCGTCTTCGCGTCGGTGTTGAGGTTGAGCGCCTTGATGGCGTCCTCGATGGGCTTGAGCTTCCCGTCAGCCTCGGCCTTCTCGACCGTCGCCTTGAGGATCTCCTTGAGCTTTGCGGTCATGCCGCCATCTTCGTTCATGTCCTTCACTGTGGCCTCCTAAAGTGCCGCCCGCTGATCGGGTCATAGCCGTTGTTGCGCTCACGGACGATCTCGGCCCACTGCTGGCTGTCGATCCCTCGGGCACGTCGCGCCTCCCATGCCCGATGCTTGTGGAAGTCGGCGCGCTCGTGTCGATCCGAGTTGCTGACCTCAACGATCTTCTGACCGGTGTTGCGCTCGACCACCGCTTTGTAAGCGTTCCAGTCCTCGCGGGTCTCGTAGGTCACACCGTCATGGGTGAGCGGCTTCCACATGCCGACCGTAGAAGCGACGGACGTGCCTCGCGGGTACCATCCGTTCTTGCGCGCCTTACCGCACTCGGGGCACGGGGGCGGTCCCTCGGAGCGGCGATACAGAACGCCGATCTCCCAGTGGCCCTCTTCGCAGTTGAGGTCGAACGTGATGAAGCTCATGCCATTGCCTCTTCGCTGGTGATGGGTGCAGCCGCCTGGTCAGCGACCGCTTGCTGCTGCGGCGGCATCTGTGCTGCTGGCTCCGCGATGCCCTGCGCCTGAAGGATGGCGGCAGCATCCTGCGGTGTGGCAGCAGGAGCAGGAGCAGAAGAAGGTGCAGGACCGGGACCAGCAGGAGCGGGTGCGCCTTCCTTCTTGAGCAGACGCGGGGAGAGTTGAAACACCTCGAGGAACTGCTTCGTCACCTCGACCGTGTCGATGAACGGGTTGTTCAGCAGGAACTCCATCGCCGCCTTGAACTGCTCCTGCAGCACAGCGCGGTTGCTCTCCATCGGGGAGTACGGCACCACCTTGAACTTCACGCGCACGCCCTCAAGCGTGGACGGGTGGATGGGCTCGGCGTCGGAGTAGCCGGTGAACTCCACGATCTTCTCTTCCTGCATGAACTTGCTGGCGAGGAAGGCGATCTTCTCTGCGACCTCGACCGTCACCGTGTCAATCTTTCGCTGGCGAGCAGACAGACGGTTGCGGAGCTGACCCTCGACAAGCGCCAACTCGGTCGCCGTGCGCGCACCCGTGACCTGACCACGCTGTGCGTCTGCGAGCGCAGAGACGGTGGCGATGCTCTTCTCGAGCGCAGCCGCCATCTCAAACAGCGCACCAGGAGGCTGCGGCATCGGGTACGGGTAGAAGCTGTTCTGCAGCGGCTGGTTGTTCGTCGTGCGGATGCCGATCATCGATCCGACCGGCGCCTCTTGCGCGAGAGCCACGTCCTCGCTCTGCAGCGCGGTGCTGTCATACGCGGTCTTCGGAATCGACAGACGCGCGATGTTCAGCAGGTAGGTGCGGATGTGGTTCAACTCTTCTTGGTTGTCGCTAATCAGAGCGATGTCGGAGAGGCCACGGCAGTCCTGCCCGTTGTTGTTGAGCGCGATGATGCTGTACGGGTTGTACAGCAGCGCATCCTCCATGAGCGGCTCCTCATGGTCGGGGTGCATGTGGACGACGCGCCCGCTCTCGATGTCGTACACCTCGTACACGACGATCCAGTTCTGCCAGTTCTTGAGCTGTTCGCGAGAGACCCCGGTGCCGAGATCGTAGTTGAGCCAGCGAGGGTAGGTGTCTCCCTTGAGGCTATTCGCCCACGGCTTGTACATGCCTTGAGCGATGCGATCCTTGAGGTCTTCCTCGCTGATGACCGTCGCCTCGATCCAGTACCGGATGTCGGACGGACGCCGTGCGGTGAGGTCGAAGAAGACCGCTCGCATGTCGCACGCCCGCACCAGCGGAAGATCCTGCTGCTTGTCCCACACGGTCTTCAGCACGCCACGACCGTAGAGGACCGCGTCCTGCACCGCGAGGACCAGCTCGCTGTAGTAGTCGCTGGTGTCGAGTGCGAGGTTGACCACGCCCTCCATGCCGCGGAGAGCATCACCGGGAGACGGGCCACGAGAGAGCGCGGTCACCTGCGGGTTGCGGGGGATGAGCGAGGAGAGCGCCGTCTCGGTGATGGCGAACGTGAGGTTGATCGAGGTGACGATCAACTCGCTCTCGGTCGGACCAGCCGACTCGCGGTCGGTGTAGAACTTGCCTTGGTAGAACCGCAGCAGCCGATCGAAGGCAAGCTTCTCCGTACTCTTGTACGACTCGACGTGCCTTTGGATCGTAGGGAGGTACTCGTTGAGCTTCATGGGTGGATCCCTAGTGTCTTGCGACGGCGAGGCTGGAAGAGCTTGTCGAGGATGTTGACCGACAGACCAGAAGTCTGACCAGGCTTCAGTACATGCGGACGGCTACTGCCCGCTGGACGCAGCCCATATCCCCGCTGCCTAAACATAGCAGCAGCGATCATAACGGTGATGGCCCTGTCGAAGTGGTGGCGTCCATGCTCGCCCTTTCCACGCTTACGGCTCTGACCGTCCCACTGCATGAGTTGATGGATGGTCGCCTTCGTCTTCAGGTGGATGTCGTTCTGGCGAAGTTGCTCGACCAGCGTCACGATGGCCGCGCTCTTGCCGGTCGCGGTCATGTAGAAGCCGGGGTGGTTAGCGTTCGTGTGGTAGAGCTTCGGGCACCGCGCAGACATGAGCGCTTGGACGCATGCGGGGGCGTTGCTCTCCACCACCACGTCGCAGTCCCAGTGCGACTGGATGCGCATGATGCGTGCAGCGAGGCGACCTGGGTCTTCACGACCAGACCACGACATCACCTCGGTGCGGTCCCACGCGTTCCACATGGTGATGGCGCTCGGGTCTCCGTCGCTACCGTAGCCAGCAGGGTCGCACGTCAGAAGGTACGGGACGCCTTCCTCACGATCTTCAAAGTAATGCTCACGACCATCGATGGTGGCGACTGCATCCGTCAGCATGGGCAGCAGCGCATCCGAAGGAAGGATGTTGCCGCTCTCTGCCGCCCATCCGTCATACGGGCCGTAGGGGTACTTGTGCCGGAACTTGTTGTCGTCACCGATGAACTCGGTGTCGAGACGCGCACGCCTGAACGCGAGGTGCGCGTAGGTGATGCCCTCAAGTTCTTCCATCAGCCGCAGCTCGGTCTGGTCTGGGATGAACGTCGGGTCGTGGATGGTGCAGGTGTCGTCCAGCCACCACTTGAGGAAGACCGGGTGGAACTGGCTCGAGCCTTCAAGAGCCTTGAGCCACATCGTGTGCGAGGTCGTGCCCTGCCTACCAGGGGTGGACTCCATCACGACGCGGGCGTTCTGCCTCTTCGCGACGGACGGGAAGAAGTGCGCGTTGAAGTTGTCTTGGTCATTGAACTCGTCGTACTCGGTGACGACGACACGGTCTGGGCTGTTGCCGATGGCCGGCGTACCGGTGGCTGCGGTGATGGTCTTGATGCGTCCACCGTGGACGAACTCCATCTCACGCTTCGCCGGGTCACGACCAGAGCGGGTGGGGATCTTGATGGCGTCCGGCAGGTAGTCATACGCGTAGCGAGCGCGGCCCCACGCCGTCTCTGCCGTGTCGTACTTCTCTGCGATCAGCACGCCCTGCACGCCTGGGCTGTACATGCACTGACCGAGCAGATCGAGGATCATCAGCGTGGTGATCTTCGCCTGACGATACTTCTTGATCATCACCCAGCGGTGGTTGATGCACGCATCTAGTACCTGCTGCTGCGTGGGCGTGATGTTGAGCGACCCAATGCTCTCGTCTTCGCGAACGATTCGACAGATGCTGACGAACCGGTCTCGCTGCATCGCGGCCCTTACGGCTGCTGCATCAAGCGGCGTGGTAGTCCCGTTGCGTGCCATGCGCTCCCTTATCTACTTCTTCGCCGCTTTTCCACGAGCAAGAGCAGCGGCTACCCTCTTCTGTCTGCTGCCGGGGAGTAGGTCGTTGTCCTGCGTGTACTTCGGGTTGCGAGGACTGCCGGTCTTCAAGAGGTGGAGAAAGGCGTTCACGCGCGCCATCGCCCACTGCTGCCGGCTCTTCACCACCGGACTGTGGCTCTGGCTGAACGCACCTGCTCCGCGCCGCCACACCGTCTTCAGCATGCCGAGCGTAGCCTTCTTGTCCGAGTCCTTGTTGTGGTCGGACACCTTCTGCTCGAGCGAGGCGACGATCTCATCGCTTAACTGAATGCCTTCGTTCGCATCAGATGCACTACCGGAAGGGTTCGTCTTCGACCCGGTGATGCGCTCGGACGGCTTTGCTGGTGTGTCGGACTTCGGAGCCTTCTCCATGCGCCCTACTTCTTCGGCAACTTGCCGTGCCCGGCCTTGCGCGCAGTCTCGAGAGCGATCGCGATGCGCTGCTTCTGGCTCATCTTCGGCTTCTCTTTCGCCATCATGCTGATGTTCTTGCTGATGGCTTCACGGCTGAACTCTTTCGACAGCGGCATCTTTCACCTCGTGGACGTGCCTAGCGCGATGCATTGACAGGTGGTAGTTTAGCGCATCCCGCGTAGCACATCCCGTGCTGGAGGGCGGGAGCCCGCAAGGGTCTGGAGGGAATATGCCGTACATCCGTCGCGACTTCATCAAGAACGGTGAAGTTACTGCCCCCAAGCTCGCGAGCAATGCCTTCAGCGGCACGATCCTCGCGAACGCCACCGCGTACAGCGCCGACAACACGGCGCCCACGCTCTCGTCTCCGCTCGTCGTCCCCTTCGCGTTTGCGGACGGAACGTCCACCATCTCGGTGACGATGCCCTACAAGGTGCGCGTCATCGACGTGACCCACCTCAAGGTGGCGGCGAACGCTGGCGGCAACAACACCGTGCAGGTGTTCAACGGATCCGACGCGATTACTGGCGCCACCACTCTCTCGGTGAACGACCAGGTGCTTACCACCAGCGGCTTCTCCATTGACGACAGCAAGATGGATGTCGCGTCTGGCGGTCTGCTGAAGGTCACCTCCACCAAGGTCGGCACGAACAGCGCTTGCGTGGTGTACGTCACCGTCCTGCGCGTGGCCTGATGAGCGCGATCGCCCCGCAGCCCGTCTCGCGGTTGACGGGCACGACGGCTGCTTCCGGTAGCACGACGCAGACCGCGCTCGTGCTTTCGGATGGCCGCGTGAAGATCATCATCCGTCGCGTGAAGCTCAAGCACACCGCTGGTGCTGCCGCTACGTTCACTCCGCGCATCTACAAGGTGAGCGGAGCGCTCTCGGCCAGCATCAATCAGGAGTTTGAGGGAAGCAGCACCGCTGTGGCTGCGCTCTTCGATACCGTCGCAGAGGTCTACACGTTCACGGACAGCAGCGGGAAGCTCTACCTCGAGCCTGGCCCGAACGCTGGTGCGGACAACGTGTTCGACTACGAGGTCTACTTCGAGATCGTGAGGTAGAGCATGGCTGGATCTCAGGTTCTTCCGTCACCGATTGATGGTGGCGGCGGCGGTAGCGGTACGCCGGCCTCATCGGTCGTTAGCGAGACGTCCTATAGCCAGTCTCCGGCTGTAGGAGCCTCGACTGACTATGCGCGTGCCGACCACACGCACGGGACTCCTGCGTCTGCCATCTCAAGTTCGTTCTTCAACGCGCTCTTCGGTGATGCCGGGGATGGCGATGTGACCATTACCGGAACGACCACGCTCAGCCGGGAGATGCACTACAACAACCTGACGGTGAGCGCCACCGGAAGGCTGAAGCCGAACGGAAACCGCATTTTCGTTGCTGGAACGCTTACCATCGCATCGGGTGGATCCATCGATGACGATGGAACGAGCGCGACAAACCAGGTGGGTCCGACCGGTTTTGTCGCACGCAACTACCTTGGCGGCAGCGGCACGAACGCGGGTTCTGGATGGTCTGTCAGTGGGATCCAGGCAGCAAACGGCAACAATGGTATCGCGAACACCAACTCGTCTCCGAACTCGCTGAACGTGCAGCCAGCTGGTGGAAACGGCGGCAACTCGTCAAGCCGAACAGGTGGCACTGGTGGTACTGCCCCGGCTAACGCTATACCTCAGCGCTGGTCTGGCCGTATTCTTGACGGTCGTGGATCCTTCGGTGCGTTCAACGGAGGCGCCGGGGGTGGCGGCGGTGCTGCGACTATCACAGCGATCACTAGTGGTACATTCATCTCTGGTGGTGGCGGTTCTGGCGCCGGCATCGTCTGGATCGCTGCTAAGACCATCTCCAACAGCGGGAACATCAGCGCAAAGGGCGGCAATGGAGCGAACGCCTCTGTCGGTGTAGGTACAGGTGAAGTCGGTGGAGGTGGTGGTGGTGGTGGTGGTCTTGTCGGCATCATCACGAAGAGTACCAGCGTTGGTGGAACAGTAAGCGTGGCTGGTGGAACTGGTGGCACTGGTGCTGCCATCGGTGGTGGAACTGGTGGTAACGGAACGGCGGGCGCAGACGGATTCTACGTTCTCATGGTGGTGACATGATCATCTATCAGAAGTGGCTCATCGCTCCCCTCGACTCTTCGTTCGACGCGAACGTCGCCATCTGCGAAGCGGAAGGCTGCGTCGGGTTCTACACCGGCATCCCACCGTTCCTACAGGCCCAGGCTGAGCAGGAGCAGTGGGTGCTTCCGCACTTCTGGACGGAAGAAGTCGTGGTCCCCACCGACAATCAGGGAGTCTGACATGCCCATCACCCCCGACGAGATGATCGACATCGGCACCGACGCCTACGAGTTGGCCCTCTTCCTTCAGAAGTCGCTGAAGGTCGATGCGGACGGCAAGAAGCGCCTCGACAAGGAAGAGATGAAGGTGCTGCTCAAGGCGCACCTCGTTCCTCTTGCTGCGAAGCTGACGCGCGATCTCATCGACTGAGGTAGATACGGACGATCCGTTTAAGGGGTAAAGCATGAGCCAGATCTTCCCGCAACGGGCGTCCTCAAGCGTTTCGATATCTAGCCCACTCTCTGGGTTCGGAGAAATCGAGACTATCTCTCCTACTCCGACCTCGCAGGTAGCGTTCATCTACGGACTGAACCCGCTGCTCGTGACGACGGATGTCTACGGTACGGGCGCCACCGTCACGCTGTCGAACGGCGAGGCCGTGATGACGAGTGGGACTTCGACCGATGGATACGCTCGACTCACGTCGAAGAAGGTCGCGAAGTACCGTGCGGGTCAGGCGACGATGGCGAAGTGGACCGCTCGCTTCACCACCGGGTCTGCTGGCAACCGTCAGATGGCGGGCCTCTACAACATCGAGGCCGGCTACCAGTTCGGCTACAACGGAACGTCGTTCGGCATCCTCTACACGGAGGCCGCTACGGTCGAGGTGCAGACGCTTACCGTGACGGGCGCACCTGCCTCGAGCGGCAACGTGACCGTGACTCTCGACGCGGGCACACCTGTGGTCGTGGCTGTGACGAACAGCGGGAACACGTCGGTCACCGCGAGCGAGATCGCTTCGGCTAACTACAGCCAGACCGCTGGTGGGTGGGATGCACAAGCGGTCGCCAACGTCGTGTACTTCACTCGCAAGACGGCGGGTACTGCTGGTTCCTCGACGTTCGCACCAGGGACCACAGGGACTGTCGCTACGTTCGCCATCCTCACGACAGGAGTGGCTCCCACCGAGCAGTTCATCCCGCAGTCGTCGTGGAACCAGGACAAGTTCGACGGCACCGGACCCAGCGGACAGACCATCGACCCGACGAAGGGCAACGTCTACGGGGTGCAGTTTCAATACCTCGGCTACGGTGATGCCTTCTTCTACGTAGTCGATGGGCTCACGGGACGCCCAACACTCTGCCACGTCATCCGCAACTCAAACACCCGCAGCAGCACGAACCTTCGAAACCCGAACCTCTACCTGACTTGGGAGAGCCGCAACACCGGTACAGGAACCTCGGTAGTGATGCGCGGTGCTTCAGGCGGTGCGTTCGTTGAAGGGTCTGTTCAGTTCCTCGGAGCGCAGTTTGCGGTGCCCCCGGCATCCGTTACCGCTGGTGCCGGTGTCGAGACGCCTATCCTCTCGCTGCGTGCGAACACCGTGTACCTAAACCGTCAGTCCACGGCGCAACTTCAGATCGACCGTATCTCGGTTGCATGTGATGGAACGAAGACGGTGCTGTTCAAGGTCTACAAGAACAGCACGCTGACCGCGCCTCGCTGGCAGTACGTCAACTCGACCACGTCGGCTGCGTCTTACGATCAGAACGCTACCGGCTTCAGCGTCGGAAACGGCACGCTCGTGTACGCGTTCGCGGTGAGCAAGACGGGCAACTCCACGGAAAGTCTGACCGACATCGCTCTGTTTATGCAAGCCGGCGACTACCTCACCATCACCGCGACAAGCACGAACGCGAGCGATGTGGCTGCGTCCATCGTCTGGATCGAGGACATCTAGGAGAGTCGCATGAGCATCACCGACCAGCAGAAGCGCGCCATCGACAGCATCATTAGCATCTTTGAGACTGGTCGCGTGCCTACACCGGCTGCGTATGCCACCTGCGCTGTCCTCAAGGATGGGGCCGGCATCTCCTACGGCAAGCACCAGTGTACGGACAAGTCGGGTAGCCTCGACCTCGTCTGCAAGCGGTACATCGACCTTCGCGGTCAGCATGCCGATAAGTTCCACAAGTACCTTCCGTACCTGGCGACGAACGAGTCTTCGAAGGTGGACCCGTCGAAGGCGTACCCGATGTGGATGGCAGAGTTGATCGCTCTGCTGAAGACTGCCGGCACCGACCCGGTGATGCACCGTGCGCAGGACGAGGTGTTCGACGCCAACTACTGGCTCCCTGCGGTCAACATCTGCACGGACGCCAAGCTCGTGACTCCGCTGGCGCATGCGGTGGTCTACGACGGACTCATCCACGGCGGCTTTCAGGTCGTGCGCAACCGCTTCGCTGCCGTGCCACCAGCCCGTGGTGGCGACGAGAAGACGTGGGTGAAGGAGTACCTGAAGGCCCGTCGCGCGTGGCTCATGGCTAGTGCCAATGAGATTCTGCGCCGTACTGTCTACCGTCAGGACGTGTTTGAAGCGATCATCGCTGCCGATAACTGGGACTTGACTCTACCACTTACTGTGCGCGGCGTTATCATCGCGTAATGACGGAGGTAGGGACGATGAGCGAGACGACGACTGCGCCGGCACCGTGGATGTCCGCACCAGTCAAGGTGCCTGTGTGGGCGCTACTCGTCATCGGTGGTGCGATTGCTGGGTCTGGCGGCGCCGTACTGTTTGGCACTCCCATCGCTCCTCAAGAGTCCGCTCTCCCGTCCCCGGTCCAGCAGCACGACGACTCCGCTCTGCTCCAGCGCATCACATCGCTAGAGCAGAAGACGGAGTCTATCGAGCGTCGAACAGAGCGCATCGAGTCGCTCTTGATGCAGATGCAGAAGTAGTCAGCCGGTCGAGCAGGTGTGAACGTAGTCGAGCCACTTCGGGATCACGTCCTTACGCCACCGGTACTGCCGACCGATGCACGTCCAGGGAATGTCTGGGCTGCCATCATAGGTCTGCATCATACGACGCAGCGTCGGGTACGAGACCTTCAGCATCAGCTGAACCTGCTTCGTGGTGATGTACTCAGGGTCGGCCATCTCGGATCCTCCTCTGCATGTCGGCATGCGCCACACGCATCTGACGGTTCTCTTCGCGCACCTGCTCCATGAGAATGAAGATGGCGGCGCACAGGTCTACCATCTCCTTCTCACGACCGGGCTTGTCGATGCGCCACTTGATCTTGCGCGTGGCCTCGATGACCTTGTCGATCGCCGGACAGGTATGCCCTGGTGGCTTCACCGTAGGCGGCTCCACCACGAGCGGCTCCATGTTCGCAGCCACGACCATCCACGGGTCACCAGAAAGCGAGGCGATCTGCGCACGGTGGTAGTTCTCAAAGACAAGTCCGTCATCGATCAAGGATCTAGCCTCGTAGCCCTTCCGATAACCTTCCTCGTAGGCTTTCACGCCGGCAAGGTACTCGTTGTTCACCACTGGTCGGTGGACAACCTTACCCGTGTTTACGTCAATGAACTCGTAGCCGGTGTCGATCGCGGTGGTGGAGCGCACCGGTTCTACCGGCTGCTCTACCCGTTCCTCAGAGTCCAGGATCTCATCCATGCGCTCAAGGATGTCCCACGCGACCTTCGCCCGCTTGGTCAGGGTCTGGTCCTCGTATGCCTTCGCCAGGTCGATAATGAACGTGCGAAGGACGGTAGCGTTCTCTTCAGTCATCGGAACCTCACGCTGCGCTTCTTGGTGATGGCGAACCCGTGTGCTGCTGCGCCGGCCTTGAGTGCCGCCTTCGCCGCAGCCTTGTCCGGCTCGACCTTGGTTCGGACCCATTCTGCCGGCCAGTCGGTGATGTCCTCTGGTCCGACGACAGACTCGCTCTCTGCGAGCCATGCGGTGTAGTGCGCGGTCTTGACCTTGGGTTCCTCACCGAGTTGCTCACGGGCCTCGAGCAGGTAGGCGGCAAGGTCGCGCACGCGCTCCTCGGTCAGCTCGAAAGCCTTCCGACGTTCGGCCATGCGCTTCTCCTCGGCACGCAGCATCTCGGCCTCGGCCTCACAGCGACGGATCACCGCGAGGCATGCGTGCAGCTTGTCCTCGCTCTTGGTGATGAAATTTTGAAGGATTGTTTCTGCCTCGACCGTGAGGACACCGCCCTGCGTCTCGACCATGTCGAGCAGACTACGCGACGTAGCCAGCAGTTCGTAGGTGGTAGACATTAGAACGGGATCTCCTCGTCAGGACCAGGAGCGGGACGACGGGACTGCGGGGGAGGCGCTGCGGGCCGGCGCTGCTCGCCCTCGTTCTTGCCGCCACCAAGGAAGCGCATCGTGTCCACGACGATCTCGGTGCTGTTGACCTCGACGCCGTCCTTGTTCGTGTACTTGCGGTAGGAGATCTTGCCCTCGATGTAGAGCTTGCTCCCCTTGGTGACGTATTGCTGCGCGAGTTCAGCGAGTTTGCCGAACAGCACGAGGCGGTGCCACTCCGTCTTCTCCTCACCGTTCCGCTTCTCGGTGGTGGCGAGGCTAGTGTTCGCGACGATGCCGCTGCTGACTTCGCGGGTGGTCACGTCCTGTCCGACGTTCCCCACGAGGATGACCTTGTTGACCATGGCTGCTTCTCCTTACTGATTGGCGTAGGTGGTGAGGGACGCCTTTCCCTTCTCGGACTTGATGAACTCAAGGAGCTTCTCGCGCTGCGCGTTGTCCATTGCAGACGGACGCGCACGACCGAGCGACTCGCACCAGTTGGCGACGACGGCGTACTCGTGGCCGAGATCGCCAAGGATGGCGCAGAACGCCTGGCGTGCATTCGGCCAGGACGCGTGATGCACGGCTGCGGTGACGGGCTGGCCCACGACAGCCTGACCGATACGCTCGGCCTCTGCCTTGAACTTGCGACCGTCCTCGCGCATCTGCAGGTTGCGGTGCATGGCTGCTTCGCCATCGTCGTCATCCGCGCCGAGCCCGGTCACGGCCATCAGGCAGTACCTGCGCAGGTAAGAGAGAGCGCTGCCCATGCCCTGGGCGTCGTCCTTCGCGATGCGCGTGGATGCGGTGCTGCCGATCCACTGCCCGCTCTCGTGGATGAGCATGGTGGTCAACTCGACCAGACCGTCCGTGCTGCGAGAGGGCAGTTGCACGATGGCGAGACCGTTCTTGGCGAGCGGCTCACGCACAGCCTCGAGGCACGACGTGAGGTCGGCGTACTTGCTGCGGAAGTGAGGGTTGTTGCTGTCCTTGACGGCGTGCTTCATCACACCCTGCGCCTTCGACAGCGCGAGAGCGAGCGCTCCGATCTCGTTGCTCTGCGTGATCATGTGGTCTCCTTGGTGGTGGTGCGGTCTTGTCCCGCACTCACCATCTAGTCACCGGCCCATCTGCCGTCAATAACATTCAGTCGCTTTGTCTCCCTTGCACTATCGGAGTGGGTCCGCTATGAGTGGAGCGCACCACCAACCACGGAGAGCATCATGCTTCTTCTTCTGACTGTCCTCGCCTGTTCCACTCCTGCGCCGGCTCCCGTCGTCCACGTCTCCACGAAGCCGACCGAGTCCAAGGTCCACCTCTTCTGCCCCGATGACGACAAGGTCACTCGCGACGGGTACATTCAGGAACTGCTGATCGCGCAGGGGTGGGCCTACGCTGGCCAGCTCAACAACAATGCCATCGGCTGCACGTACACCCTCTGGGTCCGCTGACGTGCGCTACCTGTCTGTCTGCTCCGGCATTGAAGCCGCGTCCGTCGCCTGGCACCCGCTCGGGTGGGAGCCAGCTGCGTTCTGCGAGATCGAACCATTCCCCGCTGCCGTACTGAAGGAGAGATTCCCTGATGTCCCGAACTACGGAGACTTTACTCGTCTCTCCGAACCAGATCACCCTATTCGATCTGCTGGCATCGACCTTCTCGTCGGTGGAACCCCCTGCCAAGCCTTCAGCGTTGCCGGACTCCGCAAGGGACTTGCCGACCCTCGCGGTGGCCTCACGCTGGAGTTCGTCCGACTGGCGAAGGCACTTCAGCCACGGTGGATCGTCTGGGAAAACGTCCCAGGCGTTCTTTCACAAGACGGAGGACGGGCTTTTGGAGCCTTCCTCGGGGCGTTGGGCTACCTCGGGTATGGGTGGGCCTACCGAGTCCTGGACGCGCAGTATGTGCGAGTGGACGGATACCCTGGTGCCGTCCCCCAGCGACGACGGCGTGTGTTCGTTGTCGCATGTGCTGGAGGACAGTCGGGCCGTGCCGGAGCGGTTCTATTTGAGCCAGAAGGCGTGCGCCGGGATTCTCCGCCGCGCCGAGAGACGAGGCAAGACGCTGCCGCCTCTGCTGCTGGAGGCTTTGAAGTCTGCGGCACGCTCTCCGATGGAGCGCACCACGGAGGAGGACTGAACGGTCAGGACGCCTACACCGGGCGTATCCTTCCGGTCGTGCCCTACGACCTGTTCCAGATCACGGCACCGATCAACCGTCAGAACCGAGACGAGCGCAGCCCGTGCCACACGCTTGCCCGCGACAACGCGGCGCATGCGGCGGTCGTGCAGACACTACCTGTTCACGACCCATGCCCCACGCTGACGAGCCGCATGCAGGGGTCAAGCGGGTGGGCGCCGTACAACGAGGACGCGCATCTGGTAGCGAGCGTGACGCAGCCTCTCGCGTTCGACACGTACAACCACACCGTGTCGGATGTCTGCCAGACCATCAAGTCCCCTAACGGTGGCACAAACGAGAGTATCGGCACGGTAGTGCAGCCTCTCGCCTTCGACGCACGGCAGACGGACGTGTGCGTGTACGGCGACAAGACAGGCCCGCTGGACACGGACCCCGGCACGATCGGTGTGCAGTA